>Ga0075643_105_pt1 | contig 39813 bp, 36 predicted proteins | sample RifGroA1_FD_68207 | JGI IMG/M metagenome (GOLD analysis project Ga0075643, IMG submission 68207) | Microgenomates (Gottesmanbacteria) bacterium GW2011_GWA1_43_11 | reverse complement strand
AAGAAGAGATTACAAACCTGCGATATACAAAGCTTTTGTATATTTAGCACTTATTATTGTCCTATTAAGACAAAATTAGTTTTGAAATGAGTTCTATGTTTATCAGGGGAAAATGGCTGGCCTGATAAACTTTCAACTACCAGGGTAAGTCCTTGTGTATCGTAATAGTTAGGATCTTTTGCTCGCCTGACGATTGAGTCAAAACCTTCAAAACAGGCAAAATTATTACTTTCGGTTTCTTCTACCCCATACCCGTCTTTTCGTAAACGTTTAGCTGTTTCTTCGGCAATATTTGGCCAGGAAGTGAGCGAGCCGATATCTAAAAATGTCACCCCTTTCCAGTCGCGTGCTTTCATCAGTTGTTTACTCATGGCAACCGCAAATTGGATGTGCCGGTTTTGCATTTCTTCGCTAAATAAATCTACATGGTCAGGCCAGCGGTAATTATGGGTAAAACCTGAGTTTTCAATCATCTCCAGATTATTTTGCGTGAGTTGACCCCGATACTCCAAAATATTCTCATATTCATAAACAGTAATTAAATCTCCCCACGTAGTGAGTAGTAGCCGCATATCGCCGAATTTGACCATCTGGTTACGATTAAAGAGTTCAGAAGAAAGTCGATCAGGAGAGACGTTTCCTATATTTTCAACAGAGGTTGGCATAGTTAAAAACTAATTGTACTCAACAATTTCTTAAACCCCTCCCCATACCCGAAAAAGCCGACGTCGAGTTTGGGATTTTTGGGATGATCCATAATTATGGCATCAATCGGAGTTCCGTCTTTGGCTGATACATCATGATACAACGTCGTTTCAATTCCGGCAACGTTCACTTTTTCAGTTTTCTCAGGGGGCAGCGGCGGACGGGGAATTTCCGGCGCACAGGCGATGGCAATTTTATTACTGATGCCCTCGGTAGTTAAGGTGGCTGCCATGGACGCCTCGGTCAGGGTTTGGTTGTTCTCATAAGTAAACGACACTGCACAGTCTTTGATCGTGTACGAGCGATTTTCGTTAGTGGTGAATGGCGTTGGTATGGGAGTAGGTTGAGTGGGGGTTCCAGTTGCCCGCGGAATCAGCCGACCAATATTTAATCCGAATAAGAACATCGCAATGAGAGCTAAAGCTATCATCAGACGCGTGGTGTTGGAGTGCATGTTAGTCCAGTTTGCTTGATTCCTTATGCTGAGTAACTTTGCGGCAAACCTTACAAAACTTTTTGAATTCCAGCTTTTCCTTGGTATTCAACTTATTTTTTTCCGTAATGTAGTTGTGCGATTTACAAACCTCACATACCAGAGCAAAGATAGTCCGTTGTCCTTTTTTAGCCATAGATTCCTTTCAGGATCAGTGCATTATACCGTAAGTAGGCTGAATGTGGCAAGGGCAGAGGGCGCAGTGTGTTAGAATAAAACTGTTTCGAGGCAGTAAATTAATGAAACACTCGGTATTCTGGTTGTGTATAGTGGTTCCACTTTTCATTATTGGTTTGGGGAGTTTAGCCTATTACCTTCTTCAAAATCTTCAACCAGTTCCCGCCTCAGTGCCTCCGGCTTTTGTACAACCAACAATTCCGGTTGCCGGTTTCCCACTGCCCTCTTCTCAAACTTGGACTCTCCTTATCACTGGTGATGTAATTCCGGCCCGAGTAGTGAATCAGAAAATGGTAACTAAAAACGACTTTCGCTGGCCGCTGGTAAACTTTTATAGCATTTTGCAGAATGCCGATATTACTCTTATAAATCTCGAGTCCCCGTTACTTATCAATTGTCCAATCACCAATGAAGGCATGCAATTTTGTGGTGATGCCCGATTTGCTGCTTCGTTAGCTGAAGTCGGTGTAGATGTCGCAAATCTGGCTAACAACCACGCGTTGAATTACGGATGGGAAGGGCTAGGTGAGACACAGGAACTGTTAAAAAAAGTTGGGATTGTAACAACAGGGTTTGCATCCACTGTCATTCCGACCGAAGTGGAGGAATCTAATTCACCAACCATTCAAAACTTGAATGCGTTAGATCCCTCGACTAACGCTCGGGATGACTTTTTTCATTGTGAACGTGATATCTATTGCAGTTCGTTTATTCAAAAAGAAGTTAATGGGATTACCATTGGTTTTCTTGGTTACAATGCAGTTGGGCAGCGGGTTGACCGGAAAATTATTCAAAAGCAAATGAGCGCTGCGGATAAATTAGTTGACGTGCTTATCGTTTCGGTCCACTGGGGTAAAGAATATTCTCGTGAGCCGGCAATTGATTCGATAGCTGTCGATGATCCGCAAGAACTCGGCAGACTATTTGTGGACTGGGGAGCAGATGTGGTGGTGGGCAATCACCCGCACTGGTACCAACACATTGAATGGGTGGATAATAAACCAATTTTTTATGCGCTCGGTAATTTCATATTTGACCAGGAATGGAGTCAGGAAACCAAAGTGGGATATTTGGCCAAGTTACAGTTTGCGGGAAGTGAAGTTGTTAAAAATAAATTAGAAATCATTCCCATTGGCATCAAAGACTACGGCCAGGCGTTTAAGTTGGAGGGAGAAGAGAAAGATAAGGTACTGGAGATAATAGTAAACTAGTCAGTTTTAAAAGGAGATAGCAGAATAGGGAATAAAGTTACTCTTTACTACTGACAACCATATGAAACATTCTTAAAAATGTGCCCAAAGTCAATAATATTCACCAGACCATCTTGTGTAATGTCCGCATTTGGTGTGGTATAAAATTGAACATAAAGATTAGGAATAAAAATTAGAAGGTCAGCAGTTGTAAACACACCATCATGGTTATAATCTGTAGCACAAAGTAAAGGACTCGGAGACGGGTTCACTGCATTAAGATTATTGTATTGCGCTAATATAGTGTTGTAAATTTCTGGAAAGTTTTCGTTGGTTGCCGTGAAATGAAGATTATACACGCTCTCAGTAATAGTTGTGGGAGAAGTAACGGAAAATCCGATGCCATATTTTTGGCCGGGATAAAGCATAAGTCGATTTATCGGAAAATTAAAAGTAAATCCTGGTGGAACTGATGCAGACAGAATAAAATTAGAAGCGGGGCAAATTGAACTATCATTGTTCGTTACATACCACGAATACGTTACAGAAGTACCAGGAGTGACCCAAATAACATTTGGATAAATATTCAAAGTTGGTGGATTATGTTTGCAAGTTCTTTCAAAAAGGTTAATTTCTACAGTCGCTTGCTGAGGGGTTATAGCGAGAGTAGAAATCGTTACTCCCTCTGTAGAGTCCGTGAATGTTTTGCCTACTGCTAGTGCCGCATCACTAAATGTTGCCGTTTCTGGTGTTGTGTCAATCAAGAGTGACTGTGATGTAGTGGTTGGTTTGCCAATCCGGATTGATACACCATTAATTACAGGGTCACCAGTTAAAAAGGTGTCGAATATACCAAATGGTTGTCTGAATTCGAGATAATAATAATCAGGCACTTGTTGATTAACTCCCAGCTTACGAGGAATTACCAGTGTTTTGACATTTTGTGATGAAGTTTCTGCTGGTTCAAGTGTATAACTACCACTGCTTGTAATATTTTGAAAATGGAGAGCATCGGAAAAATTAGCTTTTAACCGATGGTAAGTACTAAAATGTAATCCATGTATCCAACCCATTTCATCAAATGGGTCTCCATACTCTTCGCTCATACAGCTACCATCTATTGCAACTGGCGTTCCGAAGACATTTTTGCAAAGATAGGCGTTTGCGTGGTTTAATGATAACGTGTGCCCAAATTCATGTATTAAAACAAATGAGTCAATTTCTCCTTGGGTCCAAATTATTCCAGGCGAGCCACCTAATGTCGCACCAGCTATGCCATATGTGCAATTATTGATAGCTGGAAGCACAAAAAGCAAGGTTGTGTAGTTATTAACATCAAATCCAGATGCTGCAGCCTGGTTTATTGCTGCCTCCTGCCAAGGACCGGAAATCTCACAAGTAGCTGGAGCAGCCGATAAATATGGAATAGTATACCAACCATAAATATCTGCATCAGGGTGAAAGTGGCCTTCAAGGTGTGTAGTGCCATAGGATACTTCAGAAAGATAGGTATTTACACTTTTTGTTTTAACAAAAAGCTCTTGTCTAATTTGTTCAGCAGTGAACGGCTGTTGAGCATTATCTAGAAAATTATACATAATGACAGCGATTTTTTTCACTGTTGTTGAAGCCAAAACTCCGTCTCTTGATTTATGTATTTCAACCTCTTGTCCATTTTTGGGCAAAACTAGCATTTTGTTTTCCAACTTGATTCCGTTAACTCGAACATGCATGTTAGTTACAAGAGTTGGTGGAACATTTAAAAAGAAGAGCTCGGTTTTATCGCCGCTGTCATTGCTTAATTTGTATAATGTTTTGGAAGTTTTGCTCTTAAAATTGTCAAAGTGAGATATTTCAATCTTTCCTTCTATTTCTACTTTTTGTTCAACTAAATTTTTTACTGCAGGTGGTAGTTGCAAACGAATTTTTTCGCCTTCGTCAAACGCTTGCACAAGAATTGTTGGGTCATCACTTATTCTTTCGAGTATTTTTCGTTTACGATGTTCCAAAAGATACCTTAGTTGCGTTATATCATATCTATTTTTGTTAAGCTGTTCGTTTATCTCATTTGAATTATGTTTCAACTGCTGTGCAAAAATCTGAGTTTCCTCAATTGAATCAGCAAGAACTCTTTTTCCACTATCAGGTTCAGAAATAAATCTAAGAAACAAAGTTAAAGAACCAATTGTAATTAATGTGAGTGAGACGATTATAATGAAGTAATTCTTCATGAAACCTGTTCCAATTTAAGTATAAAATAATTCAGAATAAGGTGCAATTAATTCACAGTTAATTTATTAAAATGAATGAAAGTTTTGAAATAACAGACTACGGCCAGGCATTTATGTTGGAGGGAGATGAGAAAGAAGAGGTGTTGCGGGTTTTAAATTTAAATTAAGGATTTCCACTACCGTTATTACCATCTTGGTAACCGTTACCACTATAGTGTGCGCCCTCAGATGCCCAGATTTCCTGAATAAAACAATGAAGTTTTTCCCAGTCAGTCATGACTTCAACAGGTATACCCTCAATGTTAGTGTGTTGGCTAAAAAATTCATCCCATTTGTGCCGAAGAAGTTGCTCTGCAGCTTTCCAATTATCATCAGCGCTATGAGTAATAGTTCCAATTGCAGCCAAATCTGAATTTTTTTGCGCAAAATATTTTACTAATTCATAAGATGGTAGACCTTCGGTTCCTAAGTGCGCTTCTAAAGGACCATCTATGTTATTAGTTTTAAGAAAATCAGAGGGAGTACTCGCATTTCGCAGTTCCAGTGAACGAATGATTCCCGGACGTGTGTCCGGTTCAGCATGTGTCAACCCTGGAAGTCTTTCAGCCAGAGTCACCATAGATGATATCAGCTTATAACATTTTTTCTATTTTTTCCACTAATAGTTTACTAAACAATTCTTTACCCGCATCACTCGGGTGGATGTGGTCGCCGGAGTTGACATATTTCGGATTTCCTTCGTTGCCCTGGAGGCTCGCGGCGTACGCGTTTGCCAATGGATAGTTTTCAGACTCGGCAAAACGAACTGTATTTTGTAAATAGGCTTTCACGGTCTCGCATTGAATAAATTTTCGCGGTTCAGGCAGGTTTGCCGAACCATCCGTATATGTTGGGCAGTACGGAGCAATTGCCGTAGCCAGAATAATTTTTGTATCCGGATTTCTGGTTTTGACTAAACCCACGATTTTGGCAAGTGTCGTCCACTGCCGGTCCAGGTCTGATTGAGTATTATCCCAGTGATTGTAGGCAAATGATTCGATCACCAGAAGATCCGGGTTTTGCTCAAGTACTCCCGGCCGGGTTTCACCTAAGTAATCATAACTATTAGTTAGATGTGCAAATCCGGTTTCAACGTTAGTTGCGCCTGTACCATGATTAATGAGCGTAAATTGCGTTTCCGGAAATCGTTCTTGTAAAATTTTAGTGAGGTGCGGCAAATCTCTGCCAAGCGTATCAATCATCGAATCCCCAAACAGTGAAATTGTATAGTGTGATTTTTCCAGTTTTTCAGTCAAGTTTACTTTTTTAGTTGATGGGGTGGCCACGGTTTGATCCCCTAAAACTGTTGGTTTTGTAATAATCTCTGCAAATGACACACTCGGTTTTTTCGTCGCACCACTTTTGTCCTGCATATACGCAGTTATAGCAGGTTTTGTTAATGCAGTTTGTGTGTGTGGGAGTGTCTGTCCGGGTAAAGGCACAGTGGTAGCAAAAAGCGTCGCCAGTCCGGAAAAAAATCCGGCAACGAGCAGAAAAAACAGCATGTATTTAGAGTAGAGAAAAAAAAGAGCTGGTGCAAGAGGAAATAATATTCTTACTTTCTTTGCTTGTCCAAAGGAAAGTAAGCAAAAGAAAGGATGGCCAGTGAAAGGCAAAAAAAAGGATAACAAATAGGCAAAATACTTATTTTTCTCTTGAATTACAGCTTATAGCATGCTATTGTCACAGGCATGCATAAGTTTAAGAACGAGCGGTTACTTGTTATTGCGCCACATCCGGATGACGAAGCAATTGGCTGTGCAGGGCTGATTACTAAAATTAATACAGCAGGTGGGAAGGTGTTCGTCCTGTTTTTAACCATAGGTGACACGAAAGATTTTTCAAAAAAAGGCGTTTCTTCAGTATCAGAACGGGAAGCGGAAATTGTTAAGGTAGCTCAGTTTCTCAAATTTGACGATTGGGAAATTGCTTTTCGGAGCAGTGAATACCATTTGCGACTGGATGCGCATGGGCAACAACCAATTATAAATTTAATAGAACGAAAAAGTCGGATTTCAATTGAAAAAATTAAGCCGACCATTGTGACCTTTCCATCGTTATATTCTTATAATCAGGATCATCAAGTAGTCGCTCATGCTACGCACGCGGCCTTGCGACCGGCAGAGCCGGTGACCAAACATTTTGTTTCAACTGTCCTTGCCTACGAAATGCCGATGGACCGGTGGAGTTTGAACCAGCAGATGGTGCCGAATTTTTTTGTCCCTTTAACGAAGGCCGAAATGAAGACCAAAACTCACGCCATGTCGTTATATTCCTCACAAATGCGACCCGCACCGAATCCGCGCTCGCTTGAAATACTTAAATCATTCGCCCAATTACGTGGGGCTCACGTTGGGCACGACTTTGCGGAAGCATATTATTGTTACCGAATGCTTATGCCTTAGACTATGCGCCTAGCCGGATACCAACCGCATTACTTTCCCCGTTTGCATTACCTGCAACGTACCCTAAGTAGCGATGTATTTGAAATATCAGATTACTTGCAGTTTGTGCGAAAGCACGACTTTGTCCTTCCTAATGGTTCGCACCAGCGGGGAAAATCGTATCAAGCACATACCCCAATAAAGCTCGTGAATGGAGTTTTTTCCCTCGTTGTCCCGACAAAAGACAACCTGTCAACAATAATGGAGACGCCGGTCGTTTATACTCCTGACTGGAGACAAAAACATTTAGCGTCGATCAGGTCAGGGTATGGGCGGGCGTCACAATTCCACACGTTGTTTCTTGAAGTGGAAGCGTTGCTTTCTCAGCAGTATGCTAGTTTGGGTGAATTAACCATACGGACTGTTCTATGGTCTATAGTACGAGTAATTACTGATGAGCCAATAGCTAAATTTTCACTAAGTGCGGTAAACCAGTTATTGAGTAAAACTAAGCACCCATTTCGATTGCGAAAGATAGTACTGGCATCAGAGACAGGAGTGCCGGCACAGGAAGGTAATCCTAACCAGTGGATAGTTGAACTTTGTCGAAAACTTCGTGTCTGTGAATATGTCACGGGGGGAAGTGCGAGTTCTGCCTATATGGATTATAATTTATTTGCGCACCACAAAGTTGACGTCATCGTTCAGGATTGGAAATGCCCATCATATCGGCAGCAGTTCCCATCATGCGGTTTTCAGCCAAACTTGTCCGCACTTGATTTAATTTTCAACGAGCCGCTTCACGTACGGCAAGGGATTTTAGAATAAATATGAAGGCGCTTAATTTCAAATGGATTGATTCGGTTATTTTGCTCCGGCAAAAGATTGATTTACGCGGCGCTATCACAAAAGTTCGGTTTATCTCGATCATAATTAAAATAACTATAATTTTAGTCATCGGTGTTGGGTTTGTTTTGCGGGCAATAAATCTCAATTATAATACGCCATTTTTGGATGAAGCTACCTATATTATGCTCGGTCTGCCGGCTCTGCACGGTGATTTTTTTCAGCTTACTGAGGCCGTCTACTGGGTAGGTGGGTGGCCATACAGTTACCCAGTTTTTGCTGCAATCCTTTACAAAATCGGAGGTATTGTTGCTTCGAGATTTGGCAGTGCTATAGTAGGCACTATCACAATTTTTTTTATATATACATTTACTAAAAATTTGCGTTTTTATTCAAGCTCCCGAGACAATCAAGTTTCTGGACTGGTAGGTGCCGCGCTTTTTGCAACCGCCGCGGTCCCACTTTATCTAAGTCGGACCGCACTCTACGATGCACTCAGTTATTTATTTTTTGCCGCCGGACTTGTATTATTGCAAGCTACTTGTAAAAAATATCAACGCACATATGCAGTGTTTTCGGCGTGCTTGTTTTTTGCTTCGTTTATAACTAAATATATCACTGGGATATATTTACCATTTATAGTGTTATTTGTACTACTTCAAATAAAAAAGACCAGCTCAGGTCGACATCGGCTTATACTGATGCGCGAATTTATTTTTGTTCTCTGTTTTCTTATCGTCATGTATGGACTCATCAATTTTGATGGTTTGCGCTCGTTTATGAGTACCAATGCTGCAACCACCGGAACGAGCGTTGCCAACATTCTTAACTCTTTTTGGTACCCGTCACGTTTATTATTTTTACTCGCACTCGGCGGCGGCTGGTTCCTATTTGATAACCGCCGGAGTAAAGTTCTTATCCTCTATGCCGCCGCGGCTGTACCGCTTATTGCTCATATTGTTATCCGAAATAGCGACGCGGCAACCCAAAGCAGCTTCTTATCACTTGTATTTCTGATTCCAATCGCCGGTTGGTTACTCACAGAACTGGTACGTTGGAATAAAGTAGTGAGTGTGGTGGTTATAGTTACTTTGATTGGAGTTAACTACGCCACCGCACGAGGTGTACTTGCCGATATCGAATCAGCCTGGCCCAACAGCTCAGGATCGATTGCATACTTGCGAAGCCGTGTGACTCGTGCGGATCGCCTTCTTGCAGAAGGTGATGATATTTATGCGCTTGGCTTATTTGGGCAAGTAACTCCAGAGCATATAACCGGCCCGTTTGTTTTTACCTACGGTGTTCATGAAGGGACGGAAGCTTATATAGCGGCACTTACTGATAAGCACTTTCGCTTTGTGGAACTTGAAGGGATTTATTTTTCAGAATCCGATATACTAAAAATAGAAACTCAGCTTTCTATAAATTACGCGCTCGTATGGGACGATGATACAATACAGATATATGAGCGCTTCGCCCCTTAAAGTTATATTACTTGTTGCTTTTGCTACGTTTGTCGTATGCATCGTCGTCAAAAATTACATCTGGGGGTTTTCGAACCTTGAAAACTCAAAAATCGTTCATTATTTACCCTCACCTGCAGCATCACTCCCACCGCCGCAATTTATCGGTTGGATGTCATATTGGGATGAGAAACACGGATATGAGCGGCTTAGAACAACAATAGATTATTTTTCAGTGATTGCGCCAATGCTTTACTTTGTTAATCCAGACGGCAGACTTGCCGCTTACACCATTTCAACTGGTAATCAGGCAGTAATACTTGCACGGGAGCATAATGTGCCCGTCATGTCCACGATTGGGGATGACGGAGATGCAGCGGGGTTACAAATCCTTTTGTATAATCAGGAAGCCCAGAATGACTTTATTAAACAACTGATCGGGACAGCAATGAGTCAACGGTTTGCCGGATGGGCGTATGATTTTGAACTACTTACTCCGAAAGATGAAGATGCATTTAGCAGTTTTGTTGAAAACTCGGTAACTCGACTGCACGATGCAGGTCTTACACTCGATGTGATCGTTTTTGCTCGAACTCGGACTGACGGATATCCGCCGTCACTCGCTCATGACTATGAACGGATCGGACGTGTAGCTGACCGAGTGATCCTGATGACTTACGGATATAATAATGAGCTCACTGAGGCCGGAGGACAAACTCCGCCTGACTGGTTGCGCGAGGTGTTGCAGTATGCAATTAGGTATATCCCGAAAGAAAAACTGGTTGTTGGCTTGTCGACCCATGGATATCTTTGGAACGAACAAGTGACCGGACTAACCTATCCGCAAGTGAAAGCGCTTGTTGACCAGGAAAATCTTGTTCCCGTGTATGACGATGAATCTGGGGCAATGCGGGCAAAATTTGTGGATGACAATACCGAAAATACGCTCTATTTTGAATCCGCAGCCACTATATATCGAAAAGTGCAATTAGTGCAAAGAGAGTTTGATATGCACACGTTTGCCTTGTGGCGAACTGGGGCTGAAGACTCCGAGTTTTGGCAACTTATCGAGCCTTCCCCATCTCTGTTTATGCGCGCTTCGCCGGAACCCAGCGGCCAGTTGAGCGAGTGAGCAGCCCTTGTGGAATTGAGATAAGGAGAACCCAGCTATTGATTAAATTAAATAGAAAAAAACCAATTCCCCAAAGGAGTAACATCGGCGCGCGATTTTTAACTGCGATAAACACCGTGAGTGCATAGTCGAGAATGACAATTGAAACTATAAATTCAAGGTAGCCGATAAAGTAGGGAGAAAACATTGCAAACAAGTTGAATCCCGCAAATTGTTGAACTATAAGAAAAAAAATAGAAGTCACAAAAACCAGAGGGGCAAATAAACTGACGAGTGAGAACAGTGCCACTTCAAGTGAAAAGAGTAGCGTGAAAATCCAAAATAATGACGGCCACACTCCCCATTTACGAATTGTTTGATAAAACCCCACATTCCAACGCCTGACTTGTGCACTGTAGTCAGTAAAATTAACCGGGTCATGGTAACGCGCGGCAATGGCGCGAAAGTGAGCAATCCAACCTAAATTTTTTTTATGGATTTGAAATGCGAGGTTGAAGTCCTCAATCACTATTCCGGGAGTGACCAAATCAAGTTTGCGAAGTACACGGGTCGGATACATCGCAGCAAAGCCAGGAATTACCGCATTGATGTTACAATACTTCCAGGTTTGGCCGTACATCAAAAAGATTTGTAAAATAGCATAGAGTTTGGTGCGATAAGCGGCGATAAAATTCTGAAGTGAAATGTGGCGCCTGTTTTCCCAAATGGGAATGGCATAAGCAGCAATTGCCGCGACTTCTGGTTCGTGAGTGAAAAGTCCGAGGGCATGCTTGACGAAATATGGTTCAAGTTCGGTATCTGCATCGATAAATAAAATATAGCGGTATTTTGCAAGTAGCGAAAATTTCTTGATAAGTTGCTCAAGAGCTCGGGCCTTGCCGCGACCGGAAGACAATTCCAAAACCGAGCAGTTGAGGCGACGGGCAATTGCCGCAGTTGCATCGTGCGATCCGTCGCTGACCACGTAAATTTGTTGGCCCGGAATTTGCGTCGTAATCGCAGCTATTGCACTTTCCAGTACTGTTTCTTCATTATGGGCGGGTATGCAGACGGCAACCTGGCGTTTCAAAGAACTTAATTGTTCTTGCGTCAAAGAATACTGCGGTGGGCGAAACTTTTCCCAGAAGACTCTCATAAAGGAAACACATCCCCAAAAAAACAAATTCAGGCTCAGCGGGAGGCCAATTTTCATGTGTGGGGATTATAGCAGAGAGCGATTGTTATTGAGGCGTTACTGAAGAGAAACTATTAAATATCTTGCAGTTGATCATAGTTCAAAATTAATTCTCGCGCCTTTTCATTACTAATTACATTAATCAACAAAATGTAGAGAGTTGTTTTTACATTGACTTATGCCAGATACACCGTCCATCCACATTCCACACTTACTTATTGACAATTTTTATATGGATCGGATACAATCTTTGTATATGAGTACTACGGTCAATATTTCCTTACCCCAACAAATGTACGATGATGCGAAGCGTTTTTTAAAGCAGCGCCGGTATGCGTCACTGTCCGAGCTGATTCGGGAAGCTTTGCGTGGTGTTTTGTATCCTATTGTAACGGAGAACGGCTTCACGCCCGAATTTGAAGAGGAAGTGCTGAAAGCTGCGGCTGAGCCGGAAGAGAATGATCGGGAATGGGATGGAGTAACACCATTTTCGGAATTTGTTCTTTCTCAAAAGTCAATAAGTCATGATAAAAATAAGGTACACCGGTCAGTATCAAAAACTGCACGCTAAATACATTGAGCTTATTCCAGATTTAAGGAAAGAAGTAGATAAGCGAGTTATATGGTTTCAGAAAAATCCAGATGATACCCGTTTGGACAATCATCCCTTAACCAAACGATTGAAGGGAAAGTGGGCGTTTTCTATTACAGACGACATAAGAATAGTTTACGAGTGGAGAAATAAAACTACTGTCAGATTCTTAATCATTGGTCCACATGATTTGGTATATAGAAAGAACTAGGATTTAATGATTTGGAGGTTTTCCGCAACCCGTCTTCCAAAGGAGTATGCAATTTCCACCCTAACTTTTTTACTTTGGTTAAATCTGGGAGTCTTGATTCGTGGTCGTGTTTTAGGCGTTTGATTTTGATTATTTTACTTTTACTCTTAGTCACGTTAATTATTAATTCTGCAAGTTGTCTGATAGTGACCTGTTGATCACTTCCCAGGTTATATACTTCACCTGATTTACCCTTTTTCATAATAATCAGTAACCCGTTCACTAAATCATCTACATAACAAAAAGTCCGTGTCTGGGTGCCCTTCCCGTGGATGGTAATTGGTTTATTACTTAAGGCTTGTCGCAGGAAGCGGGGAACTACCCGCGTTTCAGATCGGTCCATTCCCGGACCATAAGTATTAAACACGCGGACAATTTTTGCATCCAGTTTATATTTTCGGACATATATCGAAACCAGACTTTCAGTAAACCGTTTGCCCTCTTCGTAGGGACTGCGGATTCCAGTCGGATCTACATTTCCGGTGTAGTTTTCGGTTTGCGGGAAAATAAGCGGATTGCCGTAGGTTTCAGATGAGCTCACAACTAAAAATTTTGCCTTATGCGTGCGCGCCAGTTCGAGAATATTTCGCGTGCCAATTGAACAAGTGAGCAGCATTTCCTCAGCCAATTTAGTTAAATTCGGAACACCGGTCGGACAGGCGAGATGGTAGATAGCGGTAAGGGGTAAGCGGTAAGCGGTAAGTGCGTGAGGAAGAGGGTTTGTAATATCGTGTTTGATGAATGTGAAATTGGGAAAAGACCGCAGTTTATTAAGATTGCCGCCATCACTGGTAATCAGATTGTCAACCGCAATGACTTCATGGTTTTGTTCAAGCAAGCGTTGACACAAGTTTGCACCAATAAATCCCGCGCCGCCGGTAACGAGAATACACATAGAAGTTACTGAAAAAATTATAGCTTATAAATATGTTCGTTCTGAAAGTGAGACAGCGCATTCTGGATGTCAAATATCGGAACTTCGCTATCAACTATCTGTTGGTAGTCAAGATCCGAATGCGGAGTAGAAACCAAAACCAAATCATGTTGTTTAATTAAATCTTTCGTTAAGTGAAGTGAGGTAGTGCCATTAAATTTAGGCACATGCGGGTCGTGATAAGAAACGTACGCTTGTTGTTTTTCTAGTTCCTTCCAGACTTTGAGAACCGCGGATTCGCGGGTATCTGCGACATCTTTTTTGTAGGTTATACCGGTCAGTAAAATCCGTGAGTGACCGTTTTTACCGTATTTTTGTAAAATTTCAAACGCACGTTTGACGACATAGCACGGCTGAAAACTATTGGTTTTTAAAGCCTGTGCCACCATTGGCAACGGGATGTGGTTTTTTTCTGCGTCTTCAAGCAAGTATGTTGGTAAAACCGGAATGCAGTACCCACCGGCGCCAGTACCCGGGTAGTGCGGCAAAAAGCCAAACGGTTTAGTCGAAGCCGCCCTGATCACTTCCCAGATATCAATTCCAATTGTGTCGGCATATTGCGCCATTTCATTAATAAGATTGATGTTGACCAGGCGAAAGGTATTTTCCAGAACTTTGGTCAGTTCGGCAATATCAAGTGAGGTCACGGGCACGACTTTTTCCACGAGTTTCTCATACAGCGCAATCGCCAGTTTTAATGAAGGTTGGTCAGCGCCGGAAACAACTTTGGGAATCGCGCGCATGGTTTGTTTACTACCCGGGTCAATCCGTTCCGGCGAAAAACTTATAAATAAATCTTTGCCCACAGAAAATCCCGATTTTTCGAGTAATGGTTGTACTATAGTTCGAGTAGTACCGGGGGCGACACTGCTTTCCAAAACCACCAGACAGTTATGGTGTAGTACCGCGCTTACCGTATGGGTTGCCTTTTTCAGCAAACTCAAATCAGGTTTCCCCATTTCGGTAAGCGGAGTTGGGACACAAATAATAAAAATATCACAGGACCGTAAATCAGCAGAAGTGTGAGTGAGTTGTAAAAGCGGAAGTTGTTTTTGCCTGAGCAGGTTTAATCGTTCCCGGTTAATATCAAAGCCGATAGTGGTAAATCCGGCGGTTGTAGTTTCAGTTGCGACACTGGTGCCGATATAACCCATGCCAATAATGCCAATTTGGGCGGTTCGCGCGGTAATCTTATGCAGCAGGGCAAGTTCTTTGTCCATCGGTTTTAAAAAAGACAATCCTTATAATTAGGATTGCCTCAGAGTGCGGTAAGCATTTTATTAATTGTTATCAGATCTATAGGCTAGTGTCAATAATGAAAATCGTAAACAGTGAGACTCGTAAAACAATAAAAGATTTGTTATTCTAATAGAGTATGCGGAAATTCGTCGTAATTTGTATAGTTATTTTTCTCTGTTTTACACTTTCGGCCGGTACTGTTCTGGCCCAAAGTATTACATTCAATGTGGGGCAGCCCAACAGCAGTTTATTTTACGGCTCGTTTATGGGTTTTGGAGCAGAATGGGACCCGTTTCTTTTTAATACTAATAACTTAAACCGCGGGGTCACTGAAGCTGATTGGACTCTCAATACCCAAAGACTCAAAGATCTAAACGTAGGGATTATCCGACTGATGATGCAACTTAATTGGGCTACCTCAGATCCAAATCTAATGAACTGGAACTACAATTCGCAACAAATGAAGTCAGTATTCAAATATCTGGATTTTGCTTGTCAAAATAATATTACCGTGATTCTAACTGATTGGGGTTGGTCAGTCAGAAACAGCCTCTATGCTAATCCCACTGATCCCCGGTTTGGCCAAGGGATTGCGATGTATCTGGATGAATTTATCAATAAACGCGGCTATTCCTGTATTAAATATCTGATTGTTGGAAATGAACCGGATAATGAAATCGAGCTGCAATACGGGATGGACGCGTACGAAACGATGTACCGGAATGTTGACGCTGCCCTCAAAGCCAAAGGGATTAGAAATCTGGTTAAACTGACCGGTCCTGATATGGGAGGGCAATGGAGCTTTATGGGAGACGCGGTTTCCCGTCTTAAAGATATTCTCGATACCTATGATTTTCACCGTTATGCTTCAACGAGCGAGACAAGCAATTTTGGTTTGCCTGGTACCTGGGAATCGCTTTGGAGTCATCTGGATATGTGGCGGGGGGATGTTAACTATCGTGACTCAAATGCGTCTGGAAAACAACTCTTGTTGACCGAAATGGGCAATGATGGAGGTACCACCAATTCCCATCCCTTAATCGATACTTTTGAATACGCGCTCCATATGGCCGATTACGGTACCACCCTACTTATTACCCGTATTAATACCGGAATTGCCTGGACGATGCACGACGTATATTATTTTGACGGCGGCCAGTTTATGGAGTGGGGGATGTGGCGGTACAAAAACAATAACTGGTCAATTCGTCCGTGGGGTCAATCGTTCGGTTTACTCATAAAACATGCTCCCCGCGGTAGTATTCAGGCACCCATAAATGGAACTCCAACGCAAACGCCGGCTTTGTCCCAGTACCACGCCGCTGCGGTCAAACGACCGGATGGCAAATGGAGTATATTTCTAGTTAACCGGACCACCAGTTCGGTCACGATGACGGTAAATTTACCCACTGCACCGCAATCAAATTTTGACCGCTACGTATTTGATCGGAACACTTCGGCTGCATTTCCCAATCAACTCGTATTGCCGCCAGTAGGTACGGTAAGCAATGCTTCGCAACTCATTCTAACCGTGTCGGGAGAAAGTTTTATGGTGCTGGCTGAACAGATCACTACGCCTTCCCCGTGTCCATCGGCAACGCACGATGTAAACGGGGATTGTCGGGTAAATGGAGCTGACGTGGTGGTTTTAATAACCAACTGGTTACGCGGAAATTGTACGCAAATGAATTGCGACCTTACGGGAGATGGAAAAATTAACGTGTTTGATTTTGGCACAATTGCAGCGGATCTAATTAATTAAGGTCAGCTTTTAATAACTTTGTACACATTTCCAGTCTTATCATCCGACACAAAAAGACTTCCCTGGGTATCAAATATCATATCAACCGGCCGGGCAATCGCCTGACTGTCTTGTAAAAATCCAGTGAGGAAATCAGTTTCGCCAGTGATATTGTTACCTTCCAAACTCAGTCGTACAATTTTATACCCAATTGGAGTTGATCGATTCCAGGAACCATGATACGCAACCAGCAAATCATTATTCCATTCAGCCGGGAATTGCGTTGAATTGATAAACGTCAGTCCAAGCGGTGCCGAGTGTGCCGGAATTCCATACTGCGGCGTTTTGGTATCCATGCAGGGATCACGGACATAAATATTGCGGTCAAACACCGTGTCATGTTTGCGGTCGCCCCAGCAGATGGGCCAGCCATAATTTTGATTGGAAGAAATAATATTAATCTCATCAGGCGGCGTAAAATCGCCCAAAAAATCCCGGCCCATTTCCGTGCCCCACAATTCATTAGTTAGCGGGTTTATTGCAATGAAAACCGCGTTCCGCAAGCCCTGGGCAAACCGGCGTGGATTGGTTCCATCACTATCAGAAATAATTACCGCCGCCAGCCACTCATGCTGTTCTTCACAGACATCACAGGTGGAACCGATTGACACGAATAAGTCGCCATTATTATTAAACACAATTGAACGCGTCCGGTGCCGTCCACCCATAGGTAGTTTAAACAGTTCCTGATCTTCATTGGTAATCAGGGAGGACTCATTCCAGAAGTAGCGCGCCACCCGAGTTTCTTCGGCAATAAATAGTTGCTTATTGTAAAATGCCAGACCATGCGGTCTATTCAAACCGGAAACAACTGTGACCTGTTCATCGGCGACTCCATCGAGATTACGGTCTGGCAAGGCAATTACACTGCCGCTTTCCGGAACAGAGACGAGGAGCGTACCTCCAGGCGAAAACTCAAGGTCACGGGCAGCGCCTAAATTTTTAGCAAAGTAGCCGATCGCAAATCCTTCTGGTACGCTCAGTGGCTCGGTGACCGAATCACTGATCCGCGCTTCAGTAATGGAAACGATCGGCGAAGGCGTTGGTTCAACTTTTTGGAATAGTTGCGTGAGTGTAGTCAGTGATGGAAAAAATGCCGGCCGAATATCCCCGAGTATATAGATTGCTATTGTCAGTAGTCCCAGTACTGAGAGAGAAATAAACGCAATGATAAGGAGAGTATTTTTCATAACCTAGTTCTATTATACAAAAATAGACAAAGAACAAAACCCAAGAAAAGAAATTAGTTGACTCAAGAAGTTTTTGCTTCTTGAAACAACTTTAGGAGTTCGGCTTTAATGGTCGGTGCGTAAATTCCCAGTTTTGTTTCCATTTTGAGAGTTGTCAACATGCTGTCAGTTGGCCGGGGAGCGAGATTTGGGAAAAATGAGCTTGGCACCGGAAGTAGATTGGTCTGTTTAATTCTGAATACTTCGGCAATGGTTTTGACCAAGGAATAACGGGTAACCCGGTCAAGTCCACCGAGGTGGTAGGTACCAAATTTTTCCTGTTCAATAATTTTTCGAATCGCCTGCGCCGCAGTGATGGCTGACAGCGGATTGAAAAAACGGTCGTTGACCAGAGATATTGGCTTACTTTGTTGTAATAAGGGAAGATAGTAAGTCAGATCGTTAGTTCGTGCAGTTTTTAGTTGCCATCCCAAAAGTGAAGCCGCACGGATAATCGTAAACTTGGTTAATTTTTGAGTAATCAGTTGTTCTGCTTCATATTTAGTTTGACCATAAACGTTAACCGGTTGGGGAATAGCAGTTTCAATATACGGCGCATTGGTTCCGGAAAACACCATGCTTGATGATAAAAACACCAGATGCGCTTGTGTCAGTTCTGCTGCTGTAGCCACGTGTTCGGTGCCCATGACATTAAGCAGCCGAGCTGCTTGCGGGTGGGTTTCGCAGTACTCAAGATTTGAGGTGGCAGCCAGATGAATGATCACATCCGGAGCGATTTTTTTAACTAGTTCTGTAACCATTTGGGCATTGGTGATGTCTAGAGGGATTGTTGACTGCTCACTTAGATGAGTAGGAGCTGACTTATGAAACGTTGCGATGACCGTGTGATTCGGGCGGAAAACCCGGGTCAACGCCGAGCCCAAAAGTGACACGACGCCGGTAATGAGAATTTTTTTTGCCACGAGGGTATTGTACCAACGGGATAGGGCTTTTGCCATGTGGTATGATAGTACGGTCTGCTCCTCATTTATGAGTACGTACTGTTACCTGAATGGTAAAATTATTCCCTTTCGCAAGGCCTCTTTGAAGCTGAACGACTTAGGTGTGCTTCGCGGCTACGGCGTGTTTGACTACTTACGCACCTACCATGGGAAACCACTCCAGCTTGAGGATAACCTGAAGCGGTTTCGCAGTTCTGCAAAGCTGATCGGCTTGTCTGTCCGTTATCCCAAAGCGTCTCTGGAGCGGGCAATTTCAACGCTGATTAAAAAAAACCGGCTCAAAGAAGCTTCCGTTCGCATGGTATTAACGGGTGGGCCCAGTAGCGATTTTCTGACACCGGAAAAACCGACGCTGTTTATTCTCGCAACTCCGTTTAAGCCTTTGCCCGGGCGCCTTTACAAAAAGGGTGGCAAGTTAATTACCTATGAACACTTGCGTCAATTTCCAGAAGCAAAGTCTATTAACTATATAACTGCGGTAAAACTGCAGAAACGTAGGCGAGCAGAGAAGGCAATTGACATTTTATACACGTATCGGAGTAAAATTTTGGAATGCTCAGTCAGTAACTTTTTTATGTTTATCGGTAATACCCTGGTAACTCCCAAACAGGATATTTTAAACGGGATTACCCGCCGGACAGTCATGAAACTGGCGAGTAAACACTTCGCCGTAATTGAACGCGCCATCCGGGTGGCTGAGCTGTCGCATGCAAGCGAGATGTTTATTACCGCGGCCAATAAGATGGTTTTGCCAATTGTCCAAATCGACGACGAAATTATCGGTACCGGCAAAGTCGGGAAAAACACCCGGCAGCTGATGCAAATTTTTGCCGAATTTGTAGAGAAAAACTGATGTATGATGTAGTCAGGATGAAATTGCATGACTGCACCACAAGCGAGTTGTTTCAGATTTTAAAAACTTCTCCGCACGGGTTAACCAGTAGCGAAGCTTCACAGCGTCTTCAAGAGTCCGGCCCCAACGAAATTGAAAATGCCCGCGTCCATTGGACACATATCCTGGTGCGCCAGTTTAAATCTCCGTTTATTTATTTATTATTAGTCGCCTGTGTGTTATCGCTGTTCCTAGGCCAGTGGATTGACAGCCTCATGGTGTTCCTGTTTCTTGGAATCAACACCACCCTCGGTTTTTATCAGGAGTATCACTCGGAAAAAACAGTACAACTGCTTAAAAAGTATCTGGAAATTAAATCCACGGTCATCCGCGATGGAAAAGAAGTTGAGCTGGATGTTGAACAACTCGTGCCGGGTGATATGGTACGGCTGGTGGCCGGAGACCGGATCCCGGCTGACGTGCGATTTATTGAAAGCGCTGATCTGTTGGTTGATGAGTCTGTGTTAACCGGAGAATCAGTGCCGCGGGAGAAAACAACTGTAATACTCGCGCAAAAGCCAGACGATATTTATTCTGCAAGCAATATCGGTTTTCTCGCAACAACCGTAGTTAGCGGCGAAGCAAAAGCCGTAGTCATCGGCACCGGAAAAAATACTGCTTACGGAGAAGTAGCCAAACTGACTGCCCAGACTGAACGGATGAGCACGTTTGAACGGCAACTGTCCCAGTTTAGTAAATTCACTTTGATTATTGTTCTTGCGACACTGGCACTTCTCATTATCGCCAATCTAGCCATCAAACGTTCGCCAAACTTTGTCGAGTTAACTTTATTTTCCATAGCCCTTGCGGTGAGCATTATCCCGGAAGCGCTTCCGGTCGTAACTACGTTTTCGCTATCTCTGGGAGCCGCTCACCTGACCCGCAAACACGTGGTTGTCAAGCGGCTTTCGGCAGTTGAGGATCTGGGTAGTATTGAGGTACTCTGTAGCGATAAGACCGGGACATTAACTGAAAATAAACTTGTTGTTGATGAAATTAATAGCAAAGATCAGAAACTCACAGCCCTGTATGCCAGTATAGTCGCAAAGCCGAGTCACCGGGGAAGTGATCCGTTTTATGAAGCGTTGGTGCAACAATTGTCTCCGGATCAACTGATCCAAGTGAGGTCATCGGTAATTTTACGCGAGTTTCCGTTTGATCCCAATCGCAAACGGGCGAGTAAAGTTGTAAAGATTAGCGATAAAAAACTGTTGTTGGTTGTAGGTGCGCTGGAAATGATGGTGCCGCTTTGTAAATCCTCACAACACACTGATCCGGCTTTGGTTTCCTGGGTCAAACAAAAGGGCGCGAGTGGTAAGCGGGTAGTCGCACTTGCCGTAAAGGAATTAGATTCGAAATTTACCAATGTAACCGAAGATCACTTGCAGTTTCTAGGCGCCATTTCGTTTGTGGATCCAATTAAATCAACTACTATTGCGGCGGTACATCAGGCAAAGCAATTGGGATTGCAAATTAAAATTCTGACCGGAGACAGCAAAGAAGTGGCTGGATATGTCGCGGCACAAATCCATTTAATTGAAAGTCCCCACGCAGTTATCACCGGAAGCGAATTTGAGGCGCTCCCGACTGAAAAACAGCATGCGGCAGTTGAGCATATCCACGTCTTTGCCCGCGTCATACCGCAACAAAAATACAAAATTATTCAGCTGCTGCAGGAAAAACATGAAGTCGGATTTTTGGGTGAGGGGATTAACGACGCACCGGCTCTCAAAATTGCCAACGTGGCGCTGGTGGTTCGCGGAGCAGCTGACATTGCCCGCGAGGCAGCTGATATTGTGCTGTTACAAAAAAGCCTGAAGGTGATTGTTGATGGGGTTAAAGAAGGCAGGCAGGTGTTTACCAATACGACTAAGTATATTACAGCGACTTTATCAGCCAACTTTGGTAATTTTTTTGCGGTTTCACTTGCATCACTTCTTATTGATTACTTACCGATGTTACCATTGCAAATTCTCTTAGTTAATTTGCTGACAGATTTTCCGATGATTGCGGTAGCAACCGATACAGTCGACCATGAAGCGGTTGCCACTCCCAGCCGGTTTCAGCTCAAAAATTTTATCCTGTTTTCGCTTGTGATGGGGATTGTAAGTACATTTTTTGATTTTCTCTTTTTTGGCATTTTTGTTCGCATCTCAGCTCCGGTTCTGCAAACTGCTTGGTTTATGGGCAGCGTAGTTACCGAACTCGGGTTTCTCTTTTCCGTGCGATCAAGACTGGCATTTTGGAAAGCCAGCCGTCCATCAAACAGCATACTAATACTTTCAGCGCTTATATTCGGATTGGTGATACTCCTGCCATACACCGTGATTGGTAAACAATTATTTTTGTTCCAGTCCTTACCACTTGCTTATTTAATAGTTATTACTATTTTGGTTACCGGTTATTTTCTGGTAAGTGAATCGGCAAAATTGCTTTACTTCCGAGAAAGACGTTATGACCAGCCTGCCTTTTTATCAGAAACCAAAAAGTCGTAAGTTTCATATCACGCCGTATTCTCCCTTAGTTGAGCGGATGTGGTGGTTTATCGCGATTTGGGCATTGCTATGCGCCACTGCGGTAATTTTGCTGTGTCTTGAGTTGCTTTGTTTTAACTTTCCCTATGTTTCGCTTTTTTTGCTTATTTTTACTCTCACCCTGATTATTAATTTCACGTTCTATCGAAAATGGCTGAAACGGAAAAAGAAATAGAAGCCTGATTTTTGGTGCAGGGCAGTAAACGACTGTCGGACTTTTTGTACTACACAAATAAAATTATTTTCGTCTGTTTATTTCCTTCCAAAAATATATACCTCCCAAAACTAAAAACACAATTAATACAATCCAGGTTATAAGTCCTAAAAGTCCAACTTGATTCATCATAGTACCAGATATTCCATAATTACCCATCATGCAAAATCACCTCCTTTTGCTGTTAAGTTTTATTATAAGTTTACACTGATAGTAAATCTTTTTCTGCCCTATTTAAGAGAACTGCATTGGTAGCGACGATGATTGAAGATATGCTCATCAGGAGTGCCGATACTTCTGGTCTTAATGAGATGTTATACGTAGGATACAAAACTCCGGCGGCAACTGGAATAGCCAGTAAATTATAAATCGAAGCCCAAAATAGATTCTGCTTCATTTTACGCACGGTCGCTTTGGAAAGTTTAATGGCTCGCAAGACATCTGCCGGATCTGACTTCATTAGCACTATATTTGCTGTTTCGATTGCTACATCAGTTCCGGCTCCAATTGCAATGCCGATATCTGCCTGAGCAAGTGCGGGTGCATCATTGACTCCATCACCCACCATGGCGGTAAATTTGCCTTCCTGCTGCAATTTTTTGACATATGACGCTTTATCTTCAGGCAGAACTTCTGAAAAAATCCTATCAATGTTCAATTGTTTCCCAATCGCTTCAGCAGTTTTTTGGTTATCTCCTGTGATCATCACAACTTCTAACCCAAGCTCTTTCATCCGAGTTATTGCTTGCTGAGCATTTTCTTTTACCGGATCAGAGGCAGCTGCTACTCCGGCAACTTTCTTATCAACTGCCAAAATCATGATGGTTTTTCCCTCTGAAAGAAGTCGATCAATATCCTTTTGCAGAGGTGAGGTATCAACTTTCCAATCGTTCATGAGTTTTACCGTGCCGACGAGTACATGTTTACCGGAAACGTATGCTTCAACGCCATGACCAGCCAGGTTCATAAACTTTTCAACTTGAGTTGGAATTGTTATATTTTTTCGCTTGGCCTCCTCCAAAACCGCCAGACTTAAGGGATGAGATGATTTCTCTTCTGCCGCGGCAATTAGTTTAATAACGTCATCGCGAGCGTAGCGTGGCGATCCCGTCGGGGATTGCTTCGTCGCTTCACTCCTCGCAATGACAGATACAGGAATAACGTCGGTAATCCGGGGTTTTCCTTCTGTCAAAGTGCCAGTTTTATCCAGAACGACTGCTTGTATTTTCGATACTTGTTCGAGAGTTGGTGCATCTTTAATCAGAATATTATGCTTTGCTCCAAGCCCAGTACCTACCGCCACAGCAGTTGGAGTTGCCAGACCTAAAGCATCAGGACAAGCAATAACCACAGTTGAGATTGCAAATGTAAGAGCAAATAAGAAAGACTCATCCATAATGAAATACCAGATCGCAAAAGTGAGTAATCCACCTCCGACCGCAACGATTACTAAGTACTTGGCAAACCTATCAGCTAATTTTTGTCCCGGAGCTTTGGAGTTTTGAGCGGTTTCCACCATTTTAACGATCTGAGCTAGTGCGGTATCTTCACCAACTTTAGTGGTTTTGAACCTAACTGACCCTGAAGTATTGATTGAGCCGCCAATCACCTTATCACCAATTGTTTTAGCAACAGGCAATGACTCTCCGGTCACTAACGATTCATCGATAGCAGTTTCACCTTCAATAATTTCTCCGTCTACCGGCACCTTATCACCAGGTTTTAAGAGAATAACGTCACCCAACTTTACTTCTGCAGTGGAGATTAATTCTTCTTTGCCCGCTTCGACCGCGAAGCGAGGCGAGCCATTACTTATAACTCGTGCTTGAGGAGGGACCAAGTTGAATAAAGCTTGGAGTGCATCAGTGGTTCCGCGCCTTGACTTCATTTCCATCCAATGGCCAAACAGCACAAAGGTGGTCAGCATTGCTGCAGCTTCGTAGAATGATTCTTCACTGCCGACGAGAGTTAAAACAACGCTAAATGCATAGGCTGCAGTGATGCCAACGGCAATAAGCACTGCCATATTCAGAGTTTTTGCTTGTAGGGTTTTGTATGTTGAGTACAAAAATATCCAGCCGGAATAAAAGTAAACAGGAGTAGTTAAAAGAAACATCATCCAATTAGCTGAAATAGGTGTAGGAAGGTTTAGGCCGAGGATATTTGTTCCTAGAGGTGAATAGGCGACAATTGGCAAAGTCAGGATAAGTGCCACAAAAAACTTATTGCGAATATCTTCTTCCATGAGTTTGGCCATTTCGCGTCCTGCCAAACCGCCATGCTCCATGCCCATCGCCATAGTCATGCTCATCTTGAACTTTTCCCAGAATGACCAGCCTTCGCTCAAGCTTCGGCCGGCAGGCATTTGAGATGCAGCTCTCATCACACCGTGTCCTTCCGTAGCCTGGTGCGAAGGAGGGTGATCGCCATGATTCATTGCGTTGTGATCCATATTCTCTTGCCCACCATTCTTTTCAGATGGAACAAGCGTCATCCCGCACTTTAGACACGTACCGGGCTTATCTTGCTGTATTTCAGGATGCATGGGACAAGTAAAGACAGTTTTGTTCATAGTTACTTTTATCATAATACATGTTATTTAGGAAGATTTTATGAGGATTATATAAATAGAATACCGAGGCAAATAAAGTTTTTAGTGTTTATGATTTCCGCTTTTCATCATCCAAATGTGAAGGAGTGGACATAAAAGAAGTGTACCGGCAAATACGAGATTGGCAGGTGTTACTTTAAAGATCCAAATTGCAGCAAAGGCGAGGATTACGAAAGCTATACAAATTCCAAATACATCTTTTCCATGCATACTTTCCACTGTACAACTTCATCCATTAGGGAACCCTTAAGGAAAGATGAAGAAATCTTCATGAAATCTTCATCAAAACAGACTATAATGAAGCCACGTATGCGAATATTACTGGTCGAAGACGAACGCCGGCTATCAAACGTCATTAAAAAAGGGCTTGAGGAAGACGGGTATGCCGTTGATACGGCATTTGACGGTGAAGAAGGCCAGTTTATGGCTGAATCTGAAAGCTATGACTTGATCATCCTCGATTGTCTGCTGCCCAAATTTGATGGGATTACCCTTTGCAAAAACATTCGCAAAAAGGGACATAAAACTCCTATTCTCATGCTTACTGCTAAATCTGCAATTGAGGATAAAGTTCTTGGACTTGATAGCGGCGCTGATGACTACATGACTAAACCCTTTTCGTTTTTAGAGCTACGGTCTCGAGTACGGGCTCTTATTCGACGCACGAGCCGAGATTCAACCACCACACTCACTGTTGCGGATCTCGTGGTTGATCCTTTAAAACATACGGTAGAACGAGGTGGCAAGAATATTGCGTTCACCCCCAAAGAATTTTCCATCCTTGAGTTTTTACTTCATCATAAGGATGAGGTAGTGACGCGAACCATGGTTACCGAGCATGTCTGGGATTACAATTTTGAAGGCATGAGTAATGTGGTAGATGTGTTTTTAGCAAATTTACGCAAGAAAATTGATAAAAATACGTCCAAGAAGCTCATTCACACTGTTCATGGTGTCGGATACAAGATAAGTGAGGTTGCATGAATACCAAGAGCATTCGTTTTCGTCTCACCCTTTGGTATAGTACTGCGCTCATAATTTCAATTGCCGTTATTTTTGCTTCGTTTTACTACATTACGCAGCAGGAGTTGTATAGACATACCGATATAATTCTGATTTCACATGCGAAACAAGTCGCACAGGAAATTAAGCAGCAATTTGAAGATGGTTATATTTCATCCCGAGACTCTCTTCTCTATAACGAATTTGGAGTTATCCCTGGCATGATGCTTGTTATAACAGACAAAGAAGGCAAAATACTTAATTCAACATACCCAAACACAACAGTTGAGCATGAAATAAACGGGTTATTTCAACAAATAAAAACAGAAACTCAGGAAAAAGTTTTAAACCAAAGTTTTCCAGGTAGTACACAACGCACTATTTTAATTCCGCTACGAAAGGAAAACGAACTGATAGGTGTCGTCATGATGGGTCATCCCATTGATGTAATTCAAAAGTCACTGAACAGTCTACTTACAAATCTCATTTCACTTTTTGCTCTTCTCGTAGTCCCAACTATTTTTGGTGGTTTGATTTTGGCAAAACGTGCCATGCAACCAGTCAACACAATCAGCGAACAGATGCAGCGAATCACGTCAGAGAACCTGAAAGAGAGAGTGAGCAGTCCACAAACTCATGATGAAATTGAAACACTCGTACTCACTTTTAATAATTTGCTTACGAGACTTGAGGCAGCCTTTACTCGTGAACGCCAGTTTATCGGAGATGTGGCTCACGAACTGAAGACCCCACTTGCCACACAGCAAAGCACAATTGAAGTATTGCTTTCAAAAAAACGAACTAATGAAGATTATCAAAAAGCTATCGCAGATTTACTTATTGATAATAAGCGTCTAACCGATACGGTTAAGGACGTTTTAGATTTAGCCTGGGCAGAAACAGATAAAACACAAATAAGCACAGAGTCGACAAACCTGACTGAACTTATGGAAGAACTCTATGAAATTACGGCGCAGCTGGCAAAATCCAAAGGTCTCGAAGTTGTCAAACGATTTGAAAAGAATGTAAATGTATATATACCGGGGAAACGTGACAAGATATTTCGGGCTCTTTTAAATATCGTCGATAACGCGATCAAATATACGCGGCTCGGCACCATATCACTGTCTTTAACTTCAGGTAACGGAACAGCAACCATAAGGGTAAAAGACACAGGTGAGGGGGTTTCGGCAGATGATGCCCCGCATTTATTTGACCGCTTTTATAGAGGCAAAAATTCGCATAGAGTTGGTGGAACCGGGTTGGGACTGGCGATTGCCTATTCAATAGTTACCTCTTGCAAAGGCAGCATTACTGTCAAGAACAATGAAGGTAAAGGTAGTACATTTATCGCCATTTTTCCTAAAACTCATTAACCAATTCGGCATGCTCAGGGTTAGTCCTGAACGACATCGAAGGATTAAGAACTGCTCATTTATTATTCATTAAATCTTAATCTTGTCGTTGGTAGGATACTTTCATATGCAAAAAACAACTGTTCCCATCAAAGGCATGCACTGCCGCTCGTGCGAATTATTAATTGAAGATGAACTCACCCAAATCCCTGGAGTTACTAAAGCTGAGGTTAGTGAAAAAAAGGCCTGTGCTATCGTTCATTATGAAAATGCTCTCAACGCTGTTGCTGTGGAAACTGCAGTGAAGAAAGCTGGATATGATATAGGATTTAACGAAAAGAAACCGTGGTTTTCAAAAAAGTTAGATGATTACATCGATATTTTCTATGCCTTATTTGCTCTGGGAGCATTATACGTAGTCGTAAGTATTTTGGGTTTGACAAAGCTCTTTGTAACGGGCGCCGGACATCCGACTAATCTGGTTACAGTTTTAGTCATCGGTTTAACTGCCGGGTTTTCAACTTGTATGGCACTTATTGGCGGTTTGATACTAGGAGTTTCAGCTCGATTTTCTGAGGTGCATCCTGATTCCACGGGGCTTGAAAAATTCAAACCGCACCTATTTTTTAATGCAGGTAGGATTTTGTCATATATATTCTTTGGTGGAATTATCGGATTGCTAGGCTCAATGTTTCAGCTCTCCGGATTTTCACTTGGGCTTATGACTTTAGCGGTAGCCCTGGTGATGTTGACACTTGGTATGCAGCTGACCGGATTATTTCCGAAGCTTGAGAATTTCAAACTTACATTACCAACAAGCATTGGGAAATTAATGGGCCTTAAAAATCAACAGAATCAGGAATACAGTCACAAGAATGCATTTATTATGGGAGCTACCACCTTTTTCCTTCCCTGCGGCTTTACCCAGGCCATGCAACTCTACGCAATTTCTACCGGTAATTTCCTAGCTGGGGCTGCAATCATGGGAGTATTTGCGCTCGGAACCGCGCCGGGACTTTTGGGAATTGGTGGAATTACATCACTTATTAAAGGCATATTCGCCCAAAAGTTTTTCAAATTTGCGGGTGTAGTTGTGATTGCCTTATCAGTCTTTAATGCCAACAACGGACTAAACTTGCTTGGTGTAAGTCCTGCTGATTTATTAGCAGCAAGTAGTAATGTGCTTGCTGCAACCAGTAGTGACACTACCGCACCTCGACAAGGTGGTGTGCAAATTGTCAAAATGACTCAGAGCGCATCTGGATATACACCTAACAATTTCACCATAGTTAAAGGTATACCTGTGAAATGGATCATTAACTCAACCGATCCCAACTCATGCGCTTCCAGTATATTATCCTCAAAAATTGGTGTCAGACAAAATCTGCATCCGGGTGAAAATATTATTGAATTTACGCCCTATGAAACAGGTACTATCTCGTTCTCCTGCATGATGGGCATGTATCGCGGACAGTTTAAAGTAGTAGAAACTGAAGGAAACCAACAAGTTGATGCAGTTAATCAAGAAGTTAAAAATGCATCAGATACCCAACTTGCACAAGCCGGAGGCGGCTCATGCGGATCTGGTGGTTGTGGTTGTGGAGGGGGAGCTGCTAAATTACCAGCAGCCGATGTTACTCCACAACCAGCCGCACAAAAGGGTGATACTCAAATTATCAAAGCAATCTACACAGTTAGTGGTGATATAACGCCAAAAGTATTTACGGTCAAAAAAGGCAGTAAGGTGCGCTTTGAAGTCACTGCAAAAGACGATGGGTATGGGTGCATGAGTTCAATCATGATCCCAAGACTCACATCCCCTCAATTGTTAGAAAAAGATAAAACACTTGTACTCGAATTTACACCAGACAAAATTGGTGATCTACCCATAACGTGCGCCATGGGTATGCAACGAGGAAGTATTAAGGTGATTTAATTATATTCCTCCTCTTAAGACAAGCGAAGGCTAGGAGGAGTTAGGAAAGGTTCGTAACTCACCCAAACCGTTCGGCTGAGCTCACGGCCGAAGCCCTCTCTTAACCTAAGAGAGGGAAATAGAAAAGACAAAATCATGACACAAACAATAACACTAAAAGGTTTAACCTGTGATGCCTGCGTCAAACTCATTATCAAAAAATTTATGAAAATCCCAGGTGTTAGTTCAACCAGAGTTACACTTGAAGGTCTAGCTCATGTCGAAGCAGAAAGAAGCGTTAGCGAAAGTGAGTATAAACAAGTTTTAACAGGACTTCCATACGAGGTTGTTACGGTTCAATAATAATATGAAACGACCAGTTACATTAAAAATTGATGGTATGCACTGCGCCTCATGCGAAACACTCATTAGCGAAGAACTAAAAGAAACAGCTGGGGTTTCAGATATTTCGGTAAGTAGCAAAGAAGGCAGAGCGCAGCTTTTACTTGATACAGCAGTTTCTCCAGTGAATGCATTGCTTGAAGCTGTTGATCGAGCTGGCTATAAAGCAGCTATTGTATCGGGAGCTACTAAAACAGAAGAACTTTCCAGTATCACCGTAACAGTAAAAAATCAGTCAAGTAGAAAACCGATGAAAATACAATTTGAGTCACATTTAAAAGCAGAAGGTAGAATTCTTCAGGATGAAAGTGGCAAAGCTTATTTTGATGGTAATATTCGAAATGATCGCAAGGCAATCGTATCAGCTCATAAAGAAGATTTAGGTTCAGAAGAAAAAATCGGTCAACTCGTCAATAGTTTTGGTATGGTTGAGATTTTTAATGCGAAAACTCCAACACCCAATGGTTCGGCACAACTCACCACAAGCGCGAATGGATATGCAAATGGACTTAGTTCTTTTGTCATCCCGACCGAGGCCGCAGACCGAGTGGAGGGATCTGATTCAACTAAATCCGGTTTGAAAGATTCCTCGACTTCACTTCGTTCCGCTCGGAATGACGAAGAACAGAAAAAAGAAACTAACAAACGAATTAAACTCTCTCTCACTGGAATGCATTGTGCATCATGCGCAGGTTTAATAGAGCGATCACTCAAAAAGGTAAACGGTGTCAAAGAAGCAAATGTCAATTTTGCCGCTGAAAAAGCCAGTGTTGTGTTTGATGAAACCCAAACTTCAATTGATAATCTTGCTGAAGCTGTAAAAAAAGTCGGTTACAAAGCTAGCTATCAGGAACAGGAGGATCCGGAACTTGAACGCAAAAAGAGACACGCAGAAATTAAACAGCTGTTTAACAAGTTCTTAGGCAGCTTTATTCTAAGCACCCCTATGCTCTATTTTATGTTCTTTGACTTCTTCTCCTGGATTCCCGGAAAGGTATTTTTTACTCCCTTTATTGGAATAATTTCTCTAATTTTGGTAACTCCGGTGCAATTTATATTTGGCGCCTCGTTTTATAAAGGCATGTGGTCGGCACTGCGGATGAAAACTTTCAATATGGACAGTCTGATCGCCATTGGTACCTCAACTGCGTACTTTTATTCACTGATTAATTATGGACTCTATGTAATTACTAAAGGATCGCTCCTTGGTGTTGGCGGCGAAAAAATTCCAGAGCTCTATTTTGAAACTGCAGCGTTCCTTATTACATTTGTAATCTTAGGCAAATGGTTGGAGAAACGGGCTAAGGGTAAGACTTCTGATGCCATTAAAAAACTCATGGGACTCCAAGCCAAAACTGCCCGAGTGATACGAAACGGAGTTACACAAGATGTTCCTGTTGATCAGGTCATAAACGGTGACATAGTTCTTGTTCGTCCCGGCGAAAAAGTTCCGGTTGATGGGAAGATCAGCAAAGGTTCCTCCGCAGTGGATGAGTCAATGCTCACCGGTGAAAGTCTACCAGTTGAAAAAAATATTGGAGACATGGTTATTGGTGCAACAATAAATAAGACTGGGAGTTTTGAGTTTATGGCAACACGAGTCGGATCAGAAACCGCGCTTGCGCAAATAATCCGCTTGATTGAGGAAGCGCAAGGTTCAAAGGCTCCCATTCAAGCGTTTGCTGACAAAATATCCGCTTATTTTGTTCCTATCGTTATTGGTATCGCGTTTTTAACGTTTGGAATTTGGTATTTGGTTCTTGGTGCTTCACTTTCTTTTGCCCTCATGGCCTTTACCGCAGTAATTGTCATTGCCTGTCCCTGTGCACTGGGACTGGCTACTCCAACAGCTTTGATGGTAGGAACTGGTAAGGGTGCTGAGCAAGGAATTTTAATAAAAGGTGGTGAGCCACTGGAAGGAGCTTGCAAAATTAATGCAGTCGTTTTTGATAAAACAGGAACGCTCACAAATGGTAAACCGGTGGTTACCGATACACTGAGTCTTTCCGAGCTTGATGAAGACGAAATGATTGAAATTGCAGCCGGACTTGAAAAATCCTCGGAACATCCTTTGGCTGAGGCAATCGTCAATTACGCAGACGAAGAGAATTTTACCCTGAGTGAGGTCGAAGGATTCAAGGCAATCCCGGGACACGGAGTCCAAGGCACAGTGAGCGGAAGTGTGTACTTTATGGGTAACCGGAGACTTATAAAAGATGTTGCTCAACTTGAGGTAGGCAAAATTAACCGGAAACTAGAACGACTTGAAAACGCAGGAAAAACAGCCATGATTCTTGCTTCCAAAGAGAAAGTCTTGGGCATTGTGGCTGTAGCTGATACGGTCAAAGAAACTTCTCATGAAGCAGTTGAAGCACTTAAAAAACGTAAGATTGAGGTCTGGATGATTACCGGAGATAACGCGCGTACCGCCAAGGCAATTGCCGCGCAAGTTGGAATTACCAACGTACTTGCTGAAGTATTACCAGAAAATAAAGCAGCTGAAGTCAAAAAGCTGCAAGAATCTGGAAAAAAAGTGGCAATGGTTGGGGATGGCATTAACGACGCTCCGGCACTGGCTCAAGCGGATATTGGGATTGCTATGGGAAGTGGCACTGATGTTGCCATGGAAACGGGTGGAATTGTGATTATCAAAAACGACTTACGTGATGTAGTGACAGCCTTTGATCTGTCAAAAGAAACGATGCAAAAGATCAAACAGAATATGTTTTTCGCGCTTTTTTACAATGTCATAGGTATTCCAATTGCTGCTCGGGTATTTATGGGTATTGGATTAGTTCTCAAACCTGAACTTGCGGGACTCGCGATGGCACTTTCATCAGTCTCAGTAGTTACTAACTCACTTCTCATTAAATATTTCCAACCAGGTAAGAAAAACTATGCGTCCCTTATAGCACCTGTAGTAATGACCGCAATTTTCTTACTTGTATTTTTTGAGTTTGGCAGAATCAGTTCATCTATGGGTGAGATAAAAATTGCAGAAGCAAAAACTGAAACTACTATGGATGGAGTTGACACTGTTAATCCCCAGATTGTCGCTACCTTTGCTTCAAGTAACCTCAATAAACTTGCATTTGCCGGAAACACCCCAAAATATTTCATGGGTATCTCTTCCTGGCTATCTGAAGTACCAATAGCAGAGGGTAAACTTGAGCTTTCTGATACAGACGTCATTATTGGTGCGAAAGAAGCTGAGAAGATGCGCGAAGAAAAATTATTTGCCAAAGCCGGTGATGTAATTCCCAATTTCTATGGTTTGCCACAAATGAGAGTTGCAGCCGTGCTTGCACCAACCGGGACCATATTGGACGAATATCATTTTGTAAATCAAAACGCCATAAATCAGATCACTGCTAAACCATTAAACGTTCAAAACATAGATGGAAAAGTTACTTTTTCTCAATAAATGTGTACCACAGCTTTTGGCACAAAGCAAAACTGCTGAAGGGATTAAATAAATCGTGCTTTCTTACAAATATTTGTGGGTTGGAGGAAGATGAATGAGTACAGCAGTTCCAATTCAACTGATAAAACAGTCTTCTGGATTATTGGCGGAATTAGCCTTATTGTTTTAATGATTATTGCTTTTGTGGCATTTGGTGAGTCTAAAAACCAAACACAAGTTGCTTCATATGAAGCAACTGCTACCTCTCGGCCTCAAGCATCGGTTGCAACAACCACTGCTGATTTTGGAAAAATGAAAGTAACAGATGAGCAGACTGCTGAGTTTACGATTGAAAACACCGGTAATAAACCGCTGCAACTTTTCAAAGTCACTTCATCATGTGGCTGTACGTTTGGAACGATTATTATTAATGGAAAAAAGAGTCCAGAGTTTAGTATGCATTCAAAAAGTAACTGGACAGGTTCACTTACGCCCGGTGAAAAAGCTTTGGTTGCAGTAACATATAAACCAAATATTATGCCGGTTAAAGGTGACATTACCCGAGCCGTTTATGTCTCAACCAACGATCCCAACAATAAACAACTGACATTTTCTATTAAAGCTTTTGTGGAGTAGTATACTTCCTCCCCTTAAGATAAGGGGAGGTGGGGAGGGGTTATGAACGAATCATAACTCACCCTGACCGTTCGGCTGAGCTCACGGCCGAAGCCCTCTCTTATCTTAAGAGAGGGATTTAATTATATGGATAACACGGTATTTTTTGGTGTATCTTTAACCGCGGCGTTTATTGGCGGGATGGTGGCGCTATTTGCGCCATGTTGTATCACGTTTTTATTCCCTTCTTATTTAGGCACTATTTTCAAAGAACGCAGTCGGGTTGTATTTTTAACGCTGGTTTTCGCACTGGGTTTGGGATCAATATTGGTGCCAGTTGCCTTGGGTTTCCGTTTTGTCGTTTCGTTTTTTGGCACATTCCACACGACTATTTATCTTCTGGGTGCACTCGTGATGTTTATAGTTGGTCTGATGACGTTGTTCGACACCAAGCTCATGCTCCCACTACCGCGCTACACCATGCCTGAAAAAACTACGGTTGGTTCAACATTTTTGCTCGGAATATTTTCCGGCATTACCTCGGCTTGTTGTGCACCAGTATTGTTTGCAGCAATTACGTTGTCCACGCTTTCGCCAACACTTTTGACTTCGCTAATCGTATCTTTTGTATATGTTTTGGGAATTGTTTTCCCCTTATTTCTCTTGTCATTGTTTTACGAGAAAATAACCAATCAGTATCTGTACAACTTCAAGAAAAAAACCGAGAAGCCACTTAAATTACTTGCAGCGGCAACGTTTCTCATTTCATCCGTAGTTATAGCTGTGCTGGCTTTAACGGGTAAAATCCGGATGGAATCAAGTGATGCGTATAGTAACCAGCTGCGGACGTTTATTTATAATCTCTCTATCTATTTTCGTAACCCACTATTTGATATATTGATTGTAGTTGGAGCAAATGCTTTTATTATTTTTGCAGTGAGACAAAAGAGAAAAAGTAAAAATATGTCCTCCTGATCTTGCTTTGCGTCTTTTCAATTCTATTCGAATACGACGCAAAGAGCGATCTAAGGAGGATTCAAGATGCAGTAAGATTCGTTTTACTCATCAATTGTATCTAGAGGAGGTGATTTTATATATGAAACATCTGCCCATGGCTTCTGCTAACGCTACAGCCGCAACTATTGCGGTGATTTATATCGTTTGTGCTATATCCGTGTTATTTTTTCCAGATATCGCTATGACCGTTGCTCGATCATGGTTTCACGGAATTGATATCAGTACGCTAACACTTTCAACGCAAACCAATACTAGTTCATTGGTACTTGGATTTGTTACCGCAACCGGTGGAGGCTGGCTGCTTGGTTACCTATTTGCCAGCTTTTACAATTATTTCGCAAAAAAGTAAGGTTTGCACGTTATTATCTAGATATTGCGAGGATTAAAATCTGTTTAGACTTAATTACCCTCCGCATCTTTCCACTCGCCTTATCTATTATTTCCGCCAAAGACGGACAGGCAGTAGCACGGCTCGTGGAGCGATTGCTGAGGGATATTGTCATTTCTAAACTTTCCGCAAGTTGGCGGTTCGTTAAGAAATGACAATATGCAGGGCAGTGACTGACGTACGAACTTTTTACGCACAAAATACCACAATTTTTAACATTCCCAGCTTTACTTAAACAACAACCCGATACCGAGTGCTTCTACCTAGACCAATTCGCTCGATCTTTTTCAGTCCAATCAGTTTTTCCATAACCTGATTGATTGTGGGTCGAGCCACACCAGTGTTTTGAGACAACTCTAAAGGACTTGCCTCGCCAACTTTTTGCAGATATTCCCAAACTGTCAATTGTTTTTTTGACAATATTTTTTCAATTGTTTCTGTTGATAACAAATCAATAGCCATTCGGGACTGTTTAAGTAGAATGCTTACAAAAAATTCTAACCAAGGCGTAATGTTTTCATTTTCCTTACTGAAGGTTTTTTGGCTATTTCGTAAAGCTAGGTAGTAAATAGGCTTATTGTCCTCGATCAATTTTTCATGAGAAACAAAAGGCATATATAAATAACCTTGTTTAAGGAGTAGGAGATTGGTAAGGATTCGAGACAATCTGCCATTTCCGTCCTGAAATGGATGGATTTGCAAAAATTCCACCAGAAAATTACCAATAATAATGACTGGATGATATTTTTTATGAAAAAGCGCTTCTTTTGTCCAATCAACCAAGTCCCGCATTGCTAAGGGTGTTAAATATACAGGAGTTGTATCGAATAAAATCCCTATTGAGTTGCCTTTTGCATCAATCATGTGAACTTTATTTTCCGTTCGTTTATAATCTCCACGATGCAAATCATCTTTTTCGACATATTTAAGTAATTCTTTATGGAAATGTTTTATGGTGTTTTCACTTAAAGATAAATCTTGCCAGGAGTCAAAGATATTTTGTAAAAGCTCGTAGTACCCTTTGACTTCTGCCTTATCACGATTCGTAAATTTCTCAATTGAAATGCCACGCATGAGTTTTTCAATATCTTCGTCTGAAAGCTTAGCTCCTTCAATACGTGTGGAAGCTCCAGTTGAAGTCACGAGCACTGAGCGTTTCAAACGACCTAGTACTTGAGGATGAAGTTGACTACTAGCCATCCAACGACCTTTAAGTTCATCAATACGAGCTATATCAGCCCAAATTGAACTTGGAATATTGGTAAGTCGTTGATCTGGTCTATTTGTGCTGCTCATAATCTTATATGTTGACTATATAAGATTATATAAGATTAGTCAAGGTTACGTTAATTTCGAGGCTAAATTAGACAAAAAGTAGAGGTTTTTTAGTCAATTTATAAGTTAAAATTGAGTTGATCACATTAATTCATCCTGGTTTTTGAATTGTCAGATGTGAAAAACTCGTTAGGGATATAACTTTCTGCGGACTCAAAATCAGTTTTGGTATGATGCCAACCAATATCTGACTCCCAAATAACTCTTTCACTACACTGCGAACAATACCCATATTTACCAAATTCGTCAGTATCAATAATCACCGGTATCCAGTCTTTTTTATCATTTTGGAGGTAATATTTTCGCAGTCCCACGGTTAAAAAATCCTTGATACGATGACCTGTCCAGGAATACATTTTATCTATATTGGAAATTAAAAATCGCTTATTATTGGCAAGAACCTTGATTAAACCATCGGGAGGAACTGGATCATTAAAGGGATATACATATACATATTTTCTGATCAGAAACATGTCTCCTTCCTGCTTAGGTAGTGTATGGTTGATGATGTCATACACTAAATCTGCAAGCCTTCTATTTTTAGCAGCAATGATAAACTCATCTCTTTCCTGCTTTTTTTGACGGCGAATTTTAAACTCATGAGTTTTAATATCCTTACAAGTGAAAAGTATGTCATCATTGACTTCAAAATTATATTTTTTAAACCATTTAGATAATCCCGATAAATAAGATAATTTTAAGTTTTTTGATTGTTTCCTATCTGTTAAGGGATATGCAACATCGTCTTCGTCATACAAAGTGATTTTAGCCCGATAATCAAAACTAGCAATCAAATAGTAATAAACATCAGTTTCAGTGGAAAGGATGCCTTTTTCAATCTCAATTGCTTGAGGTGTATGACGAAATGTTTTGCCACAGTAAACTCGCCATTTCAAATCATATGTTTGCGGGCCAATGCGAACAATATCTTTTTCCCAGGTCGTCAACGTCTGGCGTATTTTCGCAACTTGTAGTTGCGTCTTTTGAGATAATTCCACAATAGTAAGGGCGGTACCGTTTTCCTCAAGCGCCTTTTGGAGCAATTGTTTATTTGAAAAAACCATAAAACGTAATTTATAATAAATAGCGCAATATTCTTTATATTATTCTTACTATTATGGAACAAATATTTGATATCTCAATTCTTACGCTTAAAATCCTTTCGTGTATCTATCGAGCCGAAGAAAGATATGGTGTTTATATCATCGCTTCGACTCTTTGTGGCAAATCGAATAAGAAAACACAAGAACTGGGACTTGATAAATTATCAACCTACGGTATTGTCAATTATTTGTCAAGACAGCAAGTCATCGCAGTTATTCACTACCTGATGCACGTTGGACTTATTTTCCGTTCGGTCGAACATAACAATTTGAAACTGAGTTCCCTGGGTAAACAATTTCTTAAAAACAAACCGGCGCTATGTATACCACAAAAAATAATCGATGATGCACGCACACTACAGTTTTCTCGTAAATTGCTACAGACTCATTTGGAGACACTCTCACTTTGGTACCAGGAGAAAACTATTGGCGAGATTGCAATACAAAGAAATCTCAAGGAAGCAACAATAGAAGGACATATTGCTGATTTGATCAATCACAAAAAAATTGAAAGTATTCGCGAATTCATGAGTGAAGATACAGAAAAACTGATCAAAACGGTACTAGAGAAAAACCCTGACGCAAAACTTAAGGAAATAAAAACACAACTGCCTGAAAATGTTTCATATGGACAGATCAAAATCGTCTTAGCTTTTCAACAGAGAGGAAAGTTCGAATCTTAGTCTGAGTGATCATTTTTAGCCTGTTGTGACAAGCCGAATTTCGAGGTGCAGGACAGTGAACGACGTTCGAACTTTTTACGCACAAAATTATCAAAGTTTTTTCATTTTTCGGTCGTTATAAATTACAATACATCTTTTTTTGAGTAATGTTGACATCGTACAAAAACTCACCTTTATCACACTTCTAGTGGATACCGGCTTGTTTCAAGACAAAAAATTGTCAAGTGAACTCAAAAGGGACATCATTGATAAACTCTTTTATTTTTATGACTGGGGCAACTTTGGCATGGAAGATCTTTTACTTGATACTGTTTATAGCGTATGTGAAACAAAAGCCGATTGGGAATATATGATAGAAAAACTGTCTAAAATAAAAGGTGGATATAGGCAGGATTTGATTTGAAAAATCAAGCGGGAAAAGTTTAAGAAATAAAATTGCACGCAAAATAAGGGGTTATCTCGTGCGAATTATCATTAAGCTATTAAACAATAGGAAGTATAGCGCGTTTCAGTTCCTGGATTTCAATTGTGGCTGCTTTCCACACTATTTCCAGGTCTATGTTCCAATACTCGTGAGCTAGTACATTGCGGAAATCGCTAATTTCTCTCCAAGATATCTCTGGCATACTTGCCCTAAAATCATGTTCCAGATGAACAGTCGCTTCACCGATGATTTCCAGTTGACGAATCACAGCATCTTGGGTTTTGTGGTCAGCGCTAAATTGCTCAAATGTATACCCAGCGATATATGTTTCTATTAGATCAATTGCATCTTTAATGTGCAAGAGAAATGGCGTGGGTGTTTTAACCATAGATTTGTTGAATATCCTGGGTGATATAGGGGACAATATATTTTGACAAGCCTTTTTTAGTCACCAAATCAACTTTGTGTTTTAAAACACTCTCAAGTTTTTGTTTCGTGCGGATAAATTCAATGAGTCCCGGTGTCTCACTAAATTCCACCAATAAATCCACATCACTCTCCATTTTTGCTTCACCGCGGGCATGAGAACCAAACACCGCCAGGGACTTGATACCCGAGTCACGACAGATTTTTTCAATTTCCTGTTGATGTTTTTGCAGTAATTTTGTCATGTTTTCATTGTATCATGCATGCACAAAGCTTTTCCTCGACTGAGGGAAAGTTCGAATCTTTGTCTGAGTGATCATTTTTAGCCTGTTGTGACAAGCCGAATTTCGAGGTGCAGGGCAGTATCTGACGTTAGAACTTTTTACGCACGAAATGGTGATAAATCCTATTATATTCCAAGTTTTGCTTAAACACTTTTAACACTCAAGTAAGTCTTCAGATATTTTCTATATCAGAAAGTTGAAAAGAAATTTTACTTCAATCTAACTCTCCAATATCCTAATCTTTCAGTTCTTATAACTTCACCCTTAATACCTCTTCTTTCTAAATCACTTATTAACGCTTTTCTTTGTGCAAAAATGGCATATTTTTTCGCTAACTGTTTATTTACCGAAAAATTTTCCGCGGTTGAA
>Ga0075643_102_pt1 | contig 50189 bp, 45 predicted proteins | sample RifGroA1_FD_68207 | JGI IMG/M metagenome (GOLD analysis project Ga0075643, IMG submission 68207) | Microgenomates (Gottesmanbacteria) bacterium GW2011_GWA1_43_11 | reverse complement strand
GGTGTTGGTGTCGGAGTTGGTGACGGCGACGACACAGGTGTTGCAGTTGGTGTGGGAGTTGGCGGGATTGTAGGTGAGGGTGATGGACTTGGCGATGGCGTCGGTGACGGAGTGGGCGATGGCGAAACAGTTGGTGTGGGTGTAGGAGTTGGGGAAGGCAAGGTAATCGTAAAATTGACGATACATTCTGGCACTGGACTGCCTTCGAGCGCTTGGGGTTTTGATTCAGGCGCAGTCGGCGCCACTGGTCGTTGCTGTGCTAACCGATAAACGGTTAACAAAATTAGTCCACCAAGGACAAAACTAAATAGCGCAACTACAACGTACTGAGCAGTTTTATTCATGCACCTCAAGATCTTCAACCTGAAGACAACTTATATCATCGTAAAAGGTCTGATAATTGATTGCAAGTAGTAATTTTTGCCGTAATTCAACTAGTGTTCCTGTGCTATGATCGAAAGGCATATTTTTTTATGAATAACGGACTTAATTCCCAACAACAAACGGCGATAAAATGGACTGAGGGGCCAGTCTTGATACTTGCCGGCGCCGGGTCCGGTAAAACCCGGGTCCTCACGCACAAAGTCGCCTATTTAATTGGGAAAAAACACCTTCCCGCTTCCCAGCTGCTTATGCTTACATTCACCAATAAAGCAGCTTTGGAAATGAAGATGCGCATCCGCCATCAGTTGCAAACCACAAATCAGGAATTGCCATTTGCCGGTACATTCCATGCGCTCTGTGCCAAGATACTGCGCCGGGATGGTACTGCGATCGGGAAACCGGCGGATTTTGTGATTTATGACAGTAATGAACAAAAAGAGGCGATGAAACTTACGCTCATTAAACTAAATATTTCACTGAAACAATATCACCCGGCAGCGATTTTACATATGATCTCGCAAGCCAAAAACGAACTAATCAGCGCAACTCAGTATCCGCAGTATGCGCGGGGCCATTTTCAAACTCTCGTGGCTCAGGCTTATTCAACCTACCAGACTCTGCTTACCCACAGTCATGCGCTTGATTTTGACGATTTACTCATGTACACGGTGCAACTTTTCCAAGCGCAACCAGAAATTGCCCGCAAATATCAACAACAATTTCGCTATGTGCTGGTGGATGAGTACCAGGACACCAATCACGCCCAGTTTATTCTGACACAACTACTTAGCGCAAAACATCGAAACCTGTGTGTGGTAGGTGATGCCAGTCAGTCAATTTATGCCTGGCGCGGAGCAAACGTTAAAAATATTTTAAATTTTCAGGCACATTACCCTGAGGCCAAAATTTTTAATCTGGAACAGAATTATCGCTCTACCCAGGTGATTTTAGATGCGGCTTTTGCCGTTATTTCCAAAAATACAACGCATCCGGTGCTGAGGCTTTGGACCGACAAAACCGGCGGCAATCCAGTGACACTTTATGAAGCGCGCAATGAACAGGATGAGGCTCGGGAAATCCTGAAAAAAATCCAGGATCTGCAGGTGAACTTGCGTGACGCGGCAGTACTCTATCGCACCAATGCGCAATCCCGGGCCATCGAAGAAGTGTTATTGCATGAAGGCGTTCCGTATACCCTCGTGGGCGGAGTCGGCTTTTATGAACGTAAAGAAATTAAGGACGTCCTCTCATATCTCAAGTATATTTTTAACCCGCAGGATACGATTGCCCGGTTGCGGATCGAGAAAATTGGTAAAAAGCGGGCGCAGGCTTTTGATAGGTTGGTTACGTCGCTGCAAACTCAGGAAACCACCCTGCAACTTCTGGAAAAAATCCTGGTCACTACCGGTTACCTTGATTTGTTTAATGCGGCAATTGAAGAAGATCTGGAACGGCTGGAAAATATTAAAGAGTTACGGAGTGTCGCGAGCCAATTTCCGCAGCTGGCAGAGTTTCTTGAAAACGTGGTCTTATCCGAATCTGCATATCGCCCGCATAAACAGGAACTGCATACCGATGCTTTGACACTTATGACCATGCATGCGGCCAAAGGGCTGGAATTTCCGGCGGTTTTCATGGTGGGCATGGAAGAAGGTTTATTTCCGCATAGCCGGTCTCTGCTCTCAACCGATGAACTCGAAGAAGAACGTCGTTTGTGTTACGTCGGGATTACCCGCGCCAAACAATCGTTATTTTTAACTTATGCGCGTAAACGCATGTATTTCGGCACCCGCACGCAAAATTCAGTCTCCCGTTTTATCGCCGATATCCCGGAGCGGATTCTGAAAGTGGAAGCTGACCCGGAAAGTTTGGTTATCTGGTAGCTGATGAAGTGGCGGTGACCGATTCCGGGGAAGATGCAGTTTTAGGAAGTAAGACAAGCAGTAGTGTACCGATAACTGCCAGAATCGCACATCCCATTTCAATCGCAAGAATAAATCGCACCCATTTACTTTTTGGATAATTGAAAGAAAAAATATTGGGAATCAGTCGCTCATCAAATGGCAGCATAGATGATGACTTTTTGCTCATCAACCTTTACTATACCACTTTTGTCAAAAATCAACCAGGCAGTATACATTTGCTGCCTGTCCTGAGTCCCGCCAAGGTAGGACCAATGACCCCCAGATTTTAGCTTTTTTAGTATAATTAACTTATGCAAAAATATCATGTATTAACTGATTTAGACCGGATCCTCTATAACCAGATAGTTTCCCACCCGCTGCAGGCGTGGGAATGGGGCGAGTTTCGGCGTGCAACCGGAATTGAGGTAGTTCGCCTGGGTGCATTCACCAGTAAAAAACTGGTTTCCGGCTTGCAAGTTTCGTTCCACCGCCTGCCGCTACTTCCGTTTACCATTGGTTATCTACCTAAAGGACCAGAACCTACTGCAGAAATGATTACAGCGCTTACTCAACTTGGGAAAAAGCACAATGCTATTTTTATCAAACTTGAACCAAACGTGGAAAAGAAATCAGTAATCAGTAATCAGTTAACAGCAGTAAATCTTAGAAAATCACTGAAACCGCTGTTTACCAAGTATACGTTTTATCTCGATTTAACCAAATCTGAGAGTGAACTTTTGCAAGCCATGCATCCAAAAACTCGTTATAATATTAGGGTCGCCCAAAAACACGGGGTTACCATTCAAGAAGAAAATTCCGCAGAAGCATTTTCTAGATACTTGGAATTAACGCAGGAAACTATTAAACGGCAGGGCTTTTATGCCCATGATGAGAACTATCATCGAAAAATGTGGGATCATTTCTCACATCAACCTACAACTCACAACTCACAACTCACTACCCATTTACTGACTGCGCGTTTTCAGGGAAAAATTCTGGTTACCTGGATTGTATTTTTGTTCAATGGTATTCTCTACTATCCGTATGGCGCCTCTGCCAGTGAACACCGCGAAGTCATGGCTTCAAATCTGATGCTGTGGGAAGCGATGCGCTGGGGCAAAACCTATGGCGCAAAACTGTTTGATCTCTGGGGTACACCCGGACCTGACCCGAAACCAACTGATTCCTATTATGGCTTTCATCGTTTTAAGTTGGGATACGGACCAAAACTTATTGAATTTGTGGGAACGTATGATTTGGTTCTCAAACCAGTATATTATCAACTGTTTAATTTGGTTGACAGGCTGCGCTGGATAGTAATGAAACTAAAAGCTAATTTTTAACCTCGTCATTGCGAGGAACGCAGTGACGAAGCAATCTCGTATGGGATTGCCGCGCCCTACGGGCTCGCAATGACAACAATAACTGATATTCGCCAATCTGCACGCTATGCCCAATTTATGCAAAGCCTGGGTTGGCAAGTGGAGGAAATTGACGGCATTAAAATCTTTATCAAACCTTTTCCCTTGATTGGCGCCACCATTAAAATTCAGCGCGCTGATAAATTACCAGACATTAACAAACTGCACAAGTTGATGAAAAAGTATCACTGCCGTTCTATCTCCTTCGAACCTGATCTCTCTTTCCAACGACAAATGACTAACGACCAACGATTAAAGAATCCTTACTTACCTACTAAAACTATTCTCATTGATTTAACCACATCTGAAACCACAATTTTTAACCGTTTTTCCGAGGCCAAACGCCGAGCTGTGCGCCGAGCAGAAAAAGCTGGGGTAGTGGTTAAAGGATCTGACGATATTAATGAATTTATTAGCTTAAAAAATAAAACCGCTGGGCTTTTGGGCTTTCTCACCACCACTACCTTACAACCATTATGGAAAACATTTGCTCCAGACCAAACAACGGTTTTACTGGCATATTTTCCCGTCATTCCGAGTCCCGCCAATTCTAATATTCAAAATGAAGGCGGGATCGAGGAATCTCTTACATCCCAACTTGGAGTGAGAAAGATCCCTCCACGCGCTCCGCTTGGTCGGGATGACAAGATTGTTGCCGGTATTCTCCTCCTCTTTCATAATAAAACCGCCTACTACTGGATCGCAGCTGCAACAGAAGCAGGGAAAAAATCCTTTGCTCCGACATTACTAGTTTGGGAAGCGCTTAAACTTGCAAAACAAAAAGGCTGCACAATTTTTGACTTTGAAGGTATTTACGACGAACGCTATCCGAATCTCAATAAAAACTGGCTGGGCTTTACGAAATTTAAAAGCGGGTTTGGAGGAAAATCTGCCTATTTCGTTCAACCTTTTACGGTTAACTAATAAGTACCGACTTATTTTATAAAGCCAACCCAACCAATAATTATGAAAATAACTGTCGCAGCTAGCACACCAACGGTTGGCCAAGTTGTACCTGCGACGGGCGCTTTCGGAGTACTGGGAGGACTAGAAGAAGGGGACGGTAGTGATGTGACAATCGATGTCGATTGAGAAATCTCAGTCTGACTAGCTGGAGAACTGAGATTGTTCCCCCCGGTGCCTGGTGTTGGTCTTGGTGTTGGAAGTAGTGTAGGCGATTGGCTTGGTGAAGGAATTATTGAAGGAATTATGGTAGCACTAATACTTGCAGAAGGAGTTACTGATGATAGGGGAGATGGAAAATTTGCAGTACAAAAGACATCAAGATCTTGACCAGGACCAAGCGTAATAATTAATACATCACCGTCATATACTTCCAAAGAAATGTCAACATGTAGTTCTTTAGTACCATTTTCTAATGACGGCCATTCGTTGAGAGGTGGGTAGGTGAGCTCCAAGTAGAGATCACCGGTTTGATCAATATCGTAACGTTTGTATAGCTGCCGCGCGTTATTATCAAGAATAAATTGAACCTCAAACCATCCCCGAAGCCTCATATCTCCCACTCCGGTAGTAGTCACTATGTCGGTTTTAATTTCGTTGGAACACCAACCATAATCCTCAGGAATGTTGAGGGTAATTTCCGCAGCTTCTTCTTTCTTCGGCGCGGTTGGGGCAATGGGTTCCTTCTGGATGATCCGAGATACTGCCAAAAGAATCAATCCACCGAGTACAAAACTCAATAGTGCTAGGAGTGCGTGTCGCGTAGTTCGGTTCATGACTATACAATCGAAACTGCTATTGGTTGATAAAATTTAGACTATACCAAGTATATGAACTGTTAATTTAAATAACAAGTAAAAGAATCGGCACTTATGTATTTACAACACGTATATTTGTGGTATAATAAGGCTAATATGAATAAACTTAGCCTTAAGAAGTTTTTGCGTAAATATCCACATAATGACGCTTGCTTAGACGAGATATTTAAGCGTAAGTATTCCAACGGCGTAGACTGCGTAAGGTGCAAGAAAGTCACTAAATACTACAAAATAATTGGTCGTACTGCCTACTCTTGTGAGTTCTGCCGTACCCAAGTATTCCCCTTAGCAGGTACTATTTTTGAGAAAAGCACCATAGACCTTCGTTTATGGTTCTATGCCATGTTTTTGATGATTAAGACGCGTTCTGGTGTATCAGCAAAACAGCTTGAGCGTGAGCTTGGAGTCTGTTACAAGACTGCTCACCGCATGTTTAAGCAAATTAGAACGCTTATGGATGAAAACGGTGGGGATATGCTCAAAGGGGATGTAGAAATTGACGAAACATATATTGGTGGAGCTGGTAAAAACAGACGCTACGTTGCGCACTTTAATGAGAAAGAGAAACAAATTGTTATGGGCATGATTCAAAGAAGTGGTAAGGCGTACCTAAAACATATTCCTAATACTGGCAAGTGGACACTGATTAAACACATCAAAGAAAATGTTGATCCAAAGGCTCGGATTATTACTGATCAGTTACCAGGATATACGCAGTTGGTTAAATATGGGTATAAACATGATTTTGTAAATCACAACGAAACGTATGTAAAAGGCGACATTCATACCCAAAACGCAGAAAGTATGTGGTCAAACTTAAAGCGGGGTATTTTTGGAGTCTATCGACATTGTTCAGAGCGATACTTGCAAAACTACGCCAATGAGTACGCATGGAGATACAACAACCGAGGGTTGGGCGATGGAATGTTTGATAAATTGCTTAATCAGGTTGTTTTGGTGAAAGTTTTGAAGGTTGGACAGCTCGTCTAAGAAGCTCGTCAAAGTCTTTTTTTTCTATTTCAGGATTTTCGCTTATTCGCTTTTTTAGATGTTCGTTTTTTGGATTTAATTTTCTTTTTCGCATGAGGTAATTTTACCACATCCTGTTTGTCCTCTGGAATTTTCCACACAGCCCGAATAAAAAGGAAACTCATCAAAAGAACTATCCCAAAAAGGAATACACCAGACAAAGTTAAATGCTCCATATTCTTGACAGCGATTCCCACAGCGGTTATACTGCCTATGGCTAAAGAAAATCTTTTCATTTTGATTTATAAAGAATCTTCCTTGCAGGGAAGATTTTTTTATGTATTCATAATTACATCAAAAGATTTTATTTATACGCAAATTTACCCCTTAAATACGCAAAAAGGACTGATCGCGACCACTATTTTGTTGGTCATCTGATCAGTCCGCTGGTTTTTCCACCTGGACTTGTTTACATCATTTTATGAGTCAAATTATAGAAGTCAATACGTGTTCAGGCTACACAAGTGCCAAAGAATCCTACAAAAATCAAAACTCATAACAGTTAGGGTTTTTCTTATTCTATTCCACAAAATAGCTTGTATTCACAGTTTACACATAGCTCGCTGCCGCTGCATTTGAAGTCTGAGGTTTCGATTTCCTTAGCGATTTCGCGGATGGTTTCTCTATCTTTTTCAAGCTGTTTACTGGTTCTGGTCGTAGAAATTTTCTCCTGGGTATCAAAAAAATACAAAGATAATTTGACCTGTTCGGGTTTGCGATTAAACGGCGCTTCCTTAATCTGAGTGGCGGCGAGTGCGTACATTGAGAGTTGCAAATTCGTGTCCAGTTTTCGTTTTGCCGGCACCCTGCCGGTTTTATAATCAATAATTTCAATTCCGCCGTTACCAAGATCATCGATCCGATCAATTTTACCCCCGATTTTGAGAAACCCTTCTTGGGTTTTCGTAATTGCGACAGTGAAAGTATTTTCGAGGGCGAGAATCTTGGCTTCCGGCCGAAATTCAGTTTTATAAAATTCCTGCAGGAATCTCACGCCCTTGTGCCACATTGCCTGTTCATACTGCTTGTCTTTATAACCTTCACGCACCCAGTTTTTCTGCAGCAGTTCTTCCAGATTTTCCGGCTTAACTTTTTCACCTGCTTTCACTAATTCATAAATATCTTTAAGCGCTGCATGCATGCTTGTCCCGAATGACAGAGCTGGAGCAGGGGAGGGTTGAATCTTGAGCAGGTAGCGCAATTTATAATGCAACGGGCACATGCGAAACGTATCAATTTGCGAATAAGAAAGATAAGTAATCGGATGTTTACTTGGGAGTCCCTCGGAGGTAGCCTCGGGATGAACTTTTTTCCAATCAAGTAAACTGAGTTGTTCTTCAGTTTGTTTAATTACATCAGTGCTAATCTCACCTAACACTTCATAAACAAACGGTGACATTTTCTTCTCACGTTTACCTTCACCATAAAAGTTGGCTGCGGTAAAAAACAGGCGGTCGCGCGCCCGCGTCATCCCGACATAAAATAACCTGCGTTCTTCTTCTTCGTGGAAATCCCCTTCCGGCAATGTTTCCCGGATAAGTGCCTCTGGAATCGGAATTTGTTCGCTCCGCTCACGCGTAGGAAACCGCGCCGAGACCAGATTAACGAGAAACACTACCGGAAATTCCAACCCTTTCGCGCTATGCACGGTTAGAATGTTTACTGCATCATTTTCCGTCCAGTCAGTGTCAGTGGCGAGCGGTGAATCACCCAGTTCCATGCGTAGTATAATCCAATCAAGCACAGTCGTAACACTTGCATCTTCGTGTTCACTCTCGTAAGTTTTTAGTTTTCCGAAAAACTTCATGATGTTTTGTGCTTTGTGCTCATCAATTGGGAATTTATATTCCAGAATATTTTTAATCATGCCCGTATTTGCTAAAAAATAATAGAGGAGTTGTCCCGCAGTTTCTTTGGTTAAAAGCGCCAGATGCCGTTTGATCATCTGCATGATCGTTGTTAATTTTTGTTTTGATGCTTCACTAATTAGCGGCGCGTTTATTTTTTCAATCTGTTTTTCACCAACGACAGTTTCCATTCCTTCAAAAAGTGAAATCCCGTAGCGCCGGGAAAAAGCAGTCACAGCCACGAGATCCCGCGCCACTATAGAAAAGTAATCCATGGAAAGTACCCGGTAGAATGACGGGTCATGGGTAAAATCAGTCAATACCTGTAAATAAGCAATTAAATCTTTAATTTCCGGTTGCCGGAATAGTTGCCCGGGTCCCAAAAATTGATAGGGAATTCCGTGCCGCGTAAATGCGCGAGTAAACGGTTCAGCATGGTTGTTGGCACGAATAAGCAGCGCGACGTCTTTCCAGAAATAAGGTTCAGACCTTTTTTCATTAAGGTCTGAACCTGTTTTTGTAACCAATCTTTTAATTTCCTTAGCTACCACATCTGCTTCATTTTCAATGCGTTCTGCGTGCAAAAGTTCAATCTGTAATTTCTTGTTCGTACTTCTAGTGCTTTTCAGTTTTTTGCTGATGCCCATTTTGGCTTCAAGTGTGTCCGGATCATTATGTTTAATCAGGTAATACGAACCATCAAGAATATATTGATAAGAGCGGTAGTTTTGGTTCAGTACTATTTGTGCTGCCTGCGGATAATCTTCTTTGAAATGCAGAATATTGGAAATTGCCGCACCCCGGAATTTGTAGATTGATTGGTTATCATCACCTACCACGGTTAAATTGGGAGTTTTGTGAGGTGGAGCCAGTAATTTAATCAGTTCATATTGGGCGATATTCGTATCCTGAAATTCATCAACGAGAACATACTTAAATTTTGCCCGGTAACTCTCAACTATATTGGGACGCGAGCGAAATAAAAGCAGCGTATTGGCAATTAGGTCTGCAAAATCCATCAGCCCTTCTTTGATTTTAAGTTCCTCGTATGCTTTGTATATATTAGCTAACTCAAGATATTTCTTAAATTCCAATAACTTCTCTTCTGATTGGTCATTGAGTTCTGAGTTCTGAGTTTTTATCCAGTCAGAATATTGACTTGGTGAAACGTCTTCATCTTGCAGGCGGGAAAAATGCTGCAACATGCCGCTGATAAATTTGGTGGGATTTCCCAAAGGGCGGAAATAATCAAGTTCAAGCTTAAACAGGTTTTTGCGTAAAAGTTGAGTCGCATCAGCTTCGCTCAAGAGATGATATCCAGGATTAAGGCCTATTTGAATCGCTTCTTGTTTAAGTATCTGCTCGCAAAACGAATGGAAAGTCGAAATCCACATTTGGGTGTACCCATAGGGCATGGCTTTATCAACGCGTTCTTCCATTTCCCGGGCGGCTTTTTCCGTAAAAGTAAGAGCGAGCACTTCTGCGGGTTTGGCAAGTCCCGAAACAATCAAATGTTTAATCCGTTCAGTGATTACCGTGGTTTTGCCCGTTCCCGCGCCGGCAATAATGAGGAGTGGCCCGGCACCATAATGCACAGCAGCTTCCTGCTCTGAATTTAAGACTTTTTCTTGGTGATCATGCATGCTCTTCTTTTTCGCCGAGGCGCTGCGTTGAGGACAGTTTTTGCCCCAGGATTGTGGCTCCCTGATTGACCTGGCTCATCTGGTTATACGCATTGGTCACATGCTTACCTAATACCCCTAAATTTGCCTGCAGTTTTTCGTAATCAGAAAGCATTGACCGCAGGAGTTGAAATACTTCACGGGATTTTTCCTGCATTTGTTTTCCTGCGTATGACAAAAGAATCGTTTGCAAATGCGCATACAGTGTGGTTGGCGAAACCGGATACACGCGTTTACTCTTGGCAAAACGCATCACTTCGCCAATTTGCACCAGTTCATAAAAAACTGCTTCAGACGGCACATACATCAGGGCGAAATCAAGCGTCCCCTCGTCAGGCAAAATATATTTTTCGGCAATGGTTTCAATGTGTCCTTTAATATCCCGCGTAAATTCTTTTTTGGCAGCTAACCGCTCTGCCTCAGTCTCGCCTTTAACAAGTTTTTCAAAATTTTCCAGTGGAAATTTGGCGTCAATCGGTAAAATTCCGGCGTCGGTTTTGATCGCTGCATCCACCCTCACCCCGGATTTAAACGCATATTGCAGAAAAAAACTCGAGCGGGGAAACATCTGGGTAATTAAATCAGACAGTACTTCTTCACCAATCGTCCCCCGGAGTTTCGGGCTTTTTAAAAATTCCTGTAAGTCCCGCATGGAGCGGCCGATTTCGGAAAACTCACCGATATTTTTTTGTACCTGAGCAATAACTTGCGCCGCATTATCAAGCCGCTCATTAAAAGTTTTGGATAACTCCCTGGTCTCGCGACTCTGTTCTTGCGACCGTGAGTCAAACGATTTCAGAAACTCGCTCAGAAACTGATCCGGCTTTTGTGTAGTTGCTGAAACCCACTGATGAATGAGATAGGCAAGGATTGCAAATCCGGAAATAATGATTATCATCACAATGAGCAGTTCAGTTGACATAAATCTTGGAGTTCGCGTCATTGTAGCACCGGCACGCTTGACTTACAATTATTCTAGTGACAACCATTTATTTCCATTCCAACCCGCGTAAACGCACCACTCTGGTGATTGGTCTGATCCTCTTGCTGGGTGTAACTCTGTATGCTTTGGCAATTCCACCAACCGGAATATTGCAGGTTAGTATTTTTTTTACGCTGCTTCTGGCTGCATTTTTCTATTTATTCAGTTTTCTCTTCAACCAACGCCGGCTGGCATTACTGATGAACGGGGGAGTAGCACTTACTTTAATTTTACGCCTACTCGAACTGCGTTCTTTATCCTTTCCGATACTAATATTTACCCTTGTGATCGCCATTGAGTTGTTTATCCGAAAAAGCCAAAAGCGCTAAACTCGTCCATTTCCTGTTATAATTAGGCGGCTATGAAGCAGAAATTTTACATTACCACTGCAATTCCCTATGTGAATAGCAGACCGCACGTGGGCCATGCTTTGGAATTTGTCCAGGCAGACACCATTGCCCGTTATCACCGGCTGAGTGGCGAAGATGTGACTCTTCTTTCCGGAGCTGATGAAAATGCCTTGAAAAATGTCCAGGCTGCAGAAATTGCCGGCATTCCAATTCAACAGTTTATCGATACCAATGCCCAATTCTTTAAAGAACTGGCTGAAAAACTCCATGTCCAATTTGATGTCTTCCAAAAGGGGAGTGATACTACCCATCACTTTACAGCATGTCAAAAACTGTGGGAACTGTGCAACAAAAACGGTGATATTTATAAAAAAGCATACCAGGGCCTTTACTGTATCGGCTGTGAAGTGTTCTATACTGCGGATGAACTCGATGCAAATGGCGAATGTCTGGAGCATCCGGGGAAAAAACTTGATCTGATATCCGAGTCAAACTATTTCTTTCGCCTGTCTAAATATCAATCGCAGCTTATTGAACTTATCTCAACTGATCAACTGAAAATAGTTCCGCCAACCCGTAAAAATGAAGTCCTCTCTTTTTTAAAGCAGCCGCTTGCAGACATTAGTATTTCTCGAACGAACGAACGCGCCAAAAATTGGGGCGTGCCGGTTCCGGGCGATAGTTCACAACGGATATATGTCTGGTTCGACGCCTTAAATATTTACCAGTCAGGTATTGGATTTGACTGGGATGAAAAAAATTATAGTAAATGGTGGCCGGCTGACGTGCACGTGATTGGTAAAGGTATCCTGCGCTTTCATGCGATCTATTGGCCGGCGTTTTTACTCTCTGCTAAACTTCAACTTCCCAAAACTATTTTTGTGCACGATTATTTCACGGTAAACGGCCAAAAGATGTCCAAAACTTTGGGCAATGTGATTGATCCGATTGAACTCATTCAGAAATACGGCGCTGATAGTTTGCGCTATTATTTCCTTGCGCGTTTTTCGCCGTTTAATGACGGCGATTTTTCAGAAGCGGATTTTAAAATCGTCTATAACGCTGATCTGGCAAATGGATTAGGGAATCTGGTGGCGCGTGTTGCGAAACTATGTGAAACGGACAACTTAGACGGTATACAGGATTTTAATAAAACTAGAGAAAATACAGAAACAAAATTAGACATTGGAGGATTTACTGATCATATTAAACGCTATGAATTTAATTTAGCTATTGAAGAAATTTGGAGAGAAATAAAGTTATTAGATCAAGAGATTTCTAAATTTGAACCGTGGACTAAAACGGCAGAGGAACGAAACGGCCACCTGAAATCCTATGTTAAAAGAATTTTAAGTTTTGCTTATCATCTAGAACCCTTTCTTCCTGTTACCTCGAAAAAAATCATTGCGCAATTTACCGCTCCCAAAATCACTTCCCAACCGCCCCTGTTTCCACGAATTGTTTAATTTTAATAATCCTTACTCTTATAATTACTGATTAAGTCCTGCAGCACCACGGCGCTTATATTGCCGCAGTGCTGAAAATAATGCGAAATTCCACTGGTTGGTATGGAAACAGCCGTAGTTATCGGGTGTAAAACGCCGATGCACAATCTCAAGCGCTCTATCAACAACTATATTAAGTACATCAATATCTCCTTCGCATGCTTTCCACCCGATACAGAGCGTTGCTGCGGTGACTTGACCACGAATATTTCCATCTTTATCATAGGAAACTAGCGAATTTCGAAGTTCAAGTACCGTATCAACAGCTTCAAAAGTAACACCACCCTTAAGTAATGTAAGAACTGTTGTAGTCTTTACCCCAGCATCGCGAGCAATTAATTTCAAATCATAACGACTTATCTTTTCAGTCATTTGCTACAATAATAGCATTAGACGCAAGTATGTTCATCGACACCCACTGTCATTTGAATTTTGAAGCCTTTACAGACGATCTCCCCCAAGTCATCGAGATGGCCAAGGAAAAGGGAGTAGGCAAGATTGTCATTCCCGGCACTGATATAGCCTCAAGTACTCGTGCTGTTGAGATTGCCAATACGTATAATAATTGCTGGGCAGCAGTTGGGGTACACCCACACCATGCCAAAGACCCCGACCTCACCGTGGACGCTGATTTAAAACAGCAGTTAAAAGAACTGGCAACCAAAAATAGGGTAGTGGCAATGGGGGAGATCGGACTTGATTATCATGTGTATCGAAATTCAAAATATGAAAACACGGAAATCACAGAGGAGTTGAAACAGAAACAGCTGGAGCTATTTTTGCTGCAGTACGAACTTGCACATGAATTAAACTTATCCACAATCCTGCACTGCCGTGAAGCCCATGATGATATGATACAAACTATATCAAATAATTCCCGCATCCGTGAAAACTTGCCTGCCGGCAGGCAGGCTCCTTCACGCCCGCCGGGTGTTTTTCACTGTTATGGCGGTAGCAAGAAACACTTACGACTGCTAATTACTATGGGATATTATATCGGGTTTGACGGTAACATCACTTACTCACCGGACTGGAAAACGATTGTCTCCTCTGCTCCGCTTGCGCGCATCGTCCTGGAAACTGACGCGCCGTATCTGACTCCGGTGCCATTTCGCGGCAAGCGTAATGAACCAATGCAGATTCCGCTGATTGCCCAGGCAGTAGCTGAGTACACCGGCGCCTCGCTTTCCGAGGTTACCGAAACTACGACTAAAAACGCTAAAACTCTCTTTAAAATTTGAAAAAGCTTAGCTTCCAAGGAAGCTAAGCTTTTTGTGCTACCGTAAATCCCCTCTTCTCCACGTTCCTATGATACAATTATGCTAATTATGAAACGGTTGATTGAACGATATCCGGAGCGTTCCCATAGGCTATTTGAAATATTGATTCCCCTCTTTTCCTGGATTTTAATCACCTTTCCCTTGTGGCTCTCGTTCTGGCATCCGGCAGTAGTGGCGTATGCGGTACTCACCTTTGACGTGTACTGGTTTTATAAGTCATTTACGCTCGCATTTAAGGGTACGCGGGCTTTTTTAACCCTAACCGCGCATACCAAAGTTGACTGGTTAACTCTACTTAAGGAAAAATTTCCCGATACCTGGCAGGAAATTTTTCATGTGATTATTATTCCCGAATACAAAGAACCGGTTACCGTACTTGAGGATACACTAATTAATCTTCTGAAACAGGATTTTCCGCTGAAAAATTTGATCGTGGTGCTGGCTACCGAAGTCAAAGACGACAAACGCCATGAAACCGCAGAGCTACTTAAAAATAAATATGGGCATGAATTTAAACATTTCTGGGTGACCGAACATCCGCTTATTACCGGTGAAGTTGCCGGCAAGTCTTCCAATATGGCTTGGGCTGGTAAAGAAGTAGCCAAAAAACTGCGGGCAGAGAATATTGATATTGATAACGTGACCGTCACGTCGTGTGATGCTGATGTCCTCCTGCATCCGAAATATTATTCCTACCTAACGCACGCATTTTTGTCCGATCCCGATCGCTATTTTCACTTCTATCAACCGGCCATTCTTTTCTATTCCAATATCTGGCGGATTCCGTTGCCCGGCCGGGTGATCAACACCATAAGTAGTGTTCTCAACCTTTCGCTGCTATCTCAAAATGACCGGCTGATTAATTTCTCAACCTATTCGCTGCCCTTTACGACTGTCGAGAAGGTAGGGTTTTGGGGAATTGATGTGATTCCCGAAGATTACCATTTGTTTTTTAAAACCTATTTTCAACTTGGTGAAAAAGTTCAGGCAATCCCGATTTTTCTTCCGGCTCTCGCCGATGCAGCTGAGTCAACCGGCTTCTGGCGCACCATGGTCAACCAATACGAACAACACAAACGCTGGGCCTGGGGAGTCTCTGATATTCCCTATGTATTACAGCAATATTTTACCAATACCACAATTCCCTTCTGGAAAAAAACCATGCGGGTGTTTCATCTTTTGGAAAATCATATTCTCTGGCCCACCAACTGGTTTATTTTGACACTTGGTTCAACTATTCCACCGATTGTTAATCAAAATTTTGCCCGCACCTATTTGGGCCACGAACTAGCTCAACTCTCATCTGGTATTTTAACGGTTTCAATTGTTTTCTTGCTTATTATGATCCTAGTCGATTTGCGAAATCGGCCCAGCCGCCCTGCTGGTTACCCGAGATGGAAAATTCCGATTTTGTATTTACAGTGGTTTAGTTTACCCGTAGTTTCATTTTTTCTCTCAGCCTTACCCGGACTTGATGCACATACGCGCCTCATGCTTGGCAAACGGCTGGAGTATCGGGTGACTGAAAAGATTTAAAATGCAAGCAATTATTAATTTTTTATTTAACCACACGCCACTCTTTTACTGGACGCAAAGTTTGTGGCGCGATGAGGCGTTTTCAGTCTGGATTGCCCAGGATTCGTGGTTTGAAGTGATCAAGCGCACCAGCGGAGATTTTAATCCACCCCTTTACTATTTACTACTGAATGTGTGGATGCGCCTGTTTGGCCGGAGTGAAATCGCTTTGCGCGGTCTCTCTATTTTCTTCTTCTTACTATTTTTACTGGTCATTTATTATTTTGCTTTACGTTTGTTCAAAACTCAACGTTTCGCAGTAGTAACCACTCTGTTTACCGCTTTTAATCCCATGCTCCTCTATTTTGCCTTTGAACTGCGGATGTATTCGCTGCTTGTACTGCTCAGCACTCTATCTATGTATTTTCTCTGGACAAAAAAATGGCGCTGGCATGTGCTGGTTACTACGCTTGGCCTATATACTCAACCCTATATGTTGTTTGTACTTGCAGCCCAGAATTCTTATCTCCTGACGAGCCGGCAGCTTAAACGGGCAATAATTCAATCAGCAGCCGTGTTTTTACTTTTTTTACCCTGGGTTCCGACACTCCTTACCCAACTGAAAGACAGCGGCCCCATGTGGATGTATCCGATTGATCTTAATTTAATCCAATCAGTTTTGGGGAATATTTTTCTGGCGTATGAAGGCACACCCGGAAACCTGTGGTGGGTGATGAAATTGGTTTCTTTGACGTTACTATTGGTAACTTTTTGGCTCTGGCGGCAGAAACATAAAAAACGGGAATTTCAGCTTTTTACTTGCTGGACATTTCTGCCCATTGTAGCTGTCTTAATCATTTCGCTTGTCAAACCGCTCTATGTCCATCGTTATTTGATCTACTGTACGGTGGGTGAAATTTTTTTACTCGTCTATTTCTTGACGACTATAAAAAATGTGCGTCTGCAAAAAATTCTCAGCTTAACCTGTTTACTCTTGCTGATTGTTGCAAACGTGTGGACAGTTGCGTTTCATCGTAAAACCCCGATTCGCAATACGTTTGCAGAAATAAACACCCTACTGAAACCTGGCGATTTAGTGTATGCTGCCTCGCCTTTGATTTTTTATGAAGCGCTGTATTATACTACTGCGCCGGTATTTTTATATAATCCCGAAAGAATTACCATGCCCCGGTATGTGGGTTCTGTGGGCATGCCGCCGGAGACGTGGGCTCGTGAGTTTTCTCGGTTTCCAAACCGCGCGTTTACGATTGCGGAAAATGGTTCGTACACTATCAACAGCATTGTAATTAAATCTTTATGAAATTTTCACTGTTAACTCAACTGGCAACTCAAACCCAGGAATTTCGTCAGGATCCATTTGTCATCTGGTCATTCCGGATTTGTGCAGTTACTTTATTTTTATGTGGCGTCATTATCATTCTGGTCTGGAACCGGCTGCCACCGGTGATCCCATTACTTTATTCACTACCCTGGGGCGAAGAACAACTGGCACAACCAGTCGCGCTTGTTTTACTGCTGGTTGGCAGCTGTTTGTGTTATGGAATCAACACATTAATTGCTTATGTGTTGCATGCGCGGATTTCGTATCTTTCTCATATAGTGACCAGTGCTACTACCACACTGATTTTACTGCTCGGATACACGCTAATTAATCTAATATTACTGGTAACTTAGGTGTGAGATATGGATAGTTTTTTATTACCGGCGATGATGGCGGCAGTTGTCAGTTTTGCTGTTACTCCACTTGTTATTCAACTGGCAAAACGATTGCAACTGGTTGATGATCCACGCAAACGGACGCATCCAGCCCAGGTGCATCATGGAATAGTGCCCCGGGCCGGCGGACTCGCACTTCTGATTGGATTTATCCTCCCCTTACTCTGGTTTTTGCCGCTGACGAGAACCGTGATCGGACTCAGTGCCGCCGCAATCGTTACAGTCGGGATAGGGCTTTTCGATGACCGAAAAGATATTTCTCCGTACATCCGTTTTGCTGCTAATATCGGCATTGCACTACTGATTGTACTGTCTGGTATTGATATTCCGTTTATTACGAATCCCTTGGGAGGAATTTTACGGCTTGATATGTGGCATCTTGCGCTTCCGGTTCTGGGAGAAATAAGTGTCTGGTCAAGTTTATTTGCGATTCTCTGGATTGTCTGGACCATGAATATTGTCGGCTGGTCGTCAGGTGTCGACGGACAGATGCCTGGTTTTGTCGTGATTGCCGCTACCACCCTGGGACTACTGAGCCTGCGCTTTAATATTCACGACGCAACTCAGTCAATTGTAACCAGTCTTGCGTTTATTACCGCCGGAACTTTTTTGGGGTTTTTGCCCTGGAATTTTTATCCGCAAAAAATTATGCCCGGATATGGCGGAAAAACTTTGGCCGGGTTGTTGCTTGCGGTTATTGCGATTCTATCCGGCGGCAAAGTCGGTTCAGCGCTTCTGGTCCTCGCTATTCCGATGATAGATGCGGCTTATTCCCTGTTCCGCCGTCTTGCTGCAAAAAAATCTCCATTTCGGGCAGACCGGCTGCACTTCCATCATCGGCTTTTAAGTCTCGGCTGGAGTAAACAAAAAATTGCGTTGTTTTATTGGGGCGTTTCTTTTATACTCGGCCTGGTTGCGCTCAACGTCAGTAGCCAGCAAAAACTGTTTGTGTTTATGATGACTGGGGTAATTCTCGTAGGTATTTTGTATTGGTTTACACAAACTTTTAGTCCTGAACGTAAAAACGACACGTAATCTACTTAACTTATGTTTTTATTTACTTTATTGAGAGCCCTACGGCCGCGGCAATGGCTGAAAAATTTCGCCTTATTTGCGCCGATAGTATTAACCGGCCAGCTCTTTAATCCGTTCCTATTCACGCTCACCTGCAAAGCGTTTATCGCCTTTTGTCTACTCTCCTCAGCTAATTATTTATTTAACGATGTACTTGATCGAGCCAAGGATCGGAAACATCCGTTTAAACGGTTTCGCCCGATTGCGAGCGGTAAAATTTCCATCCCGCTTGCCTTACTCTGCTCAGGCACACTCGTGATTGCCGGTATTATGCTGAGTCTTACGGTCAACACCTCATTTTTCTTTATGTCACTGCTATTTATTCTCCTGGCGTTTACCTACACATTATTTCTTAAGCACATGGCAGTCGTCGATATTTTAACGATTGCCCTTGCCTACTTCTTACGGGTGTATGCCGGAGAGGCAGCGACCGGATACCATCTGTCTATCTGGATTTCACTCGCCGTGTTTTCACTCTCGCTGTTTCTGGCAATTGGAAAACGGCGGGCAGAACTCACTTTGATTCAAAATTACGCGGGTACAAATCCCAAAGACACACGCGCCACTCTCGGGCATTACTCAGAGCGGTTACTCGATACCTATACCGCCATGTTTGCCAATTCCACCTGGATTACCTATGCGTTTTACACCTTTCTGGAAAAACCTCCCCAGTCGAAATGGGCCTACCGGGTATTTCTCGATGATCTATTTCCGGCAGACCGCAAATGGCTGATGGCGACAATTCCCATCGTGCTGTACGGCATCATGCGCTATATGCAACTGATTTATGAAGGCAAAGGTGAATCACCGGAACAAATATTGACTTCCGACATTCCACTCATTAGCACGATCGTAGTCTGGGATATTTTTGTAATTGGCGTGATTTACGGAATTGGAGGGTAAAAAATCACCAGGGATTGAGCTATTTCTTGAGCCAGGGTTAATATTCTAATTCTTACTCGGTCTTTTCGGCATACTGACCCGAAATCCAACCTTCTTTTTCAGTCTCATACTCAATCTTATACCACGGCGTACTGGACACCGACTCTTCATCAAGTAGTGAATAAAATTCGCCCGGGTTCACGCGCCCCACTTCTTCACCTGATCCACCCGGCTCAGCTCGCACGCGCAAAAATCCGGTTGGCGTATCCAGAATTTCCACATACGGCTTTGCCGGTGGTTTAGTTAGACTGGTTGACCCCGAAGGTTTGGGTGAAGTCGATGCTTTTGGAGACGCTTTTGGTGAAGTTTTTGGTGAGGGCGACGCTTTCCCGGTACCCGGACTGGTTGCTGGTTCAGGAGACGGCGAAGTATTAGTGACTATCGGCTGAGTACCCGTAGCTGCCAGATTAAATACGGCGTTCAACCGATATCCATTAGTAGTTTTTATTTTTACAGAACGGGAGGCAGATCCAAGGGCAACGACGGACAACTCATGGTTTCCGGCTGCCAGGTCTTTTAGAAGCAGCGGAGTTTTTCCCTTCTCTTCTCCGTTAATCGTCACGGTGGCGCTATCAGGAGTTGATACTACCGATAATTCTCCCCCGGCTCCGGATATCTTCTCAAGCGTCAAAATTTCACCTCCCGAGGTTAACTCAGTATCACGCAGTTCCCGATTGACATACGTCAACTGGTTCGGGACTATCGTTACTCTGCCCTCCCAGGACACCGCATTTTCAATCGTCGATTCAGGGATCAGTTTTAACGTGTATTCACCTACGGCTACTTTATCTTCATATGGAGTCTTGCCAATATTTTCATTGTCGAGAAATAGTTGCGCAGCCGGACTTGAGTCAACTTTCAACATCGCTTCACCCGTACTACTGCCTGAAGATTTTTGCCGGAAAAGGAAAAATCCGCCGGCAGCCAGAATTAAAATAAACGCAAAAATCAGGATAATTTTTTTCATGTCTGGTATTCGAATATATAACACATTCTTGAACCTTTATGCAACAAATATACCCTGAAAAATTGCAGTACCCGCTGATTGACCCGGTTTGACTGGTATGGTAAGATACAGATCTTGTTCTTAACAGAGAAATCGTTTAACCCCCTGCTCGGGGGTTTTTAAATGGTTTCTATGGGAAGAACTAATAAGGGGTTTTTTCTCTTCAGAACGATCAAGGGCAGGCACGTTTTGAGCCTCTGGGCAAGCCGGCTGTTTGAGCGTACCGGGATAAAGCGCTTTTTTGGAGTGAACCTGGTTGCGGCTGTTTTCATCACCGGCGTCATTTCACCGGAAACCGACAAATTGTTCAGTCAGCTGGCGTTGGAGACTAAGGTAAGTGCTAACCCGATTGAGGCTACCACTACTACTTTAACCACCTACGAACTTCCGCTGGTTAATTTCAGAATCTCCCAAAGCTTTTCCTTCTGGCACCCGGGCATTGATATGACCGCACCACTCGGAACTCCAATTTATGCAATTGAGGCAGGTTTGGTTGAATTTGCCGATAGTTCACTCCTTGGGTATGGTCGGCACGTGATTATTAACCACGAGCGTGAAATTCAATCCTTGTACGGACACATGTCAGAAGTAAAAACAATAGCTGGCACACGCGTCAATCGTGGCGAATTGATTGGTAAAGTAGGCTCAACTGGCTGGTCATCCGGAAACCATTTACATCTGGAACTTCGCCAGAATGGAACTCCCATTAACCCATTTGATGTGTTACCTATTAAGCTTGACGAGGTAGTCTGGGATAGCACTGCAAGCGCGCAGTCTAAATCGCAGTTAACTTCACACACGGTCCCGGATTGGGCTACCCGGCCGGCAGTAACTACCTCGAACTAATTCTCGGAAAAATCTTTTCCACCGGTACCTTTGATGAGTTATTCCAGGCGGTTTCAACAAAATCCTTCATATTACGTAAAAATACCGCTTTGGAAAATTTGGCTGCCTGTTTTACTGATTGGCGCGATAACTCTGCATAATTCAAAGTGGTAAATTTCTGAATCGCTGTGACCAGACTGGAAACAGTCGCCACATTAAAAAACACGCCGGTTTTGCCGTCAACCACCGTTTCAACTACTCCACCCTGCTTGAGCGCAACGACTGGCGTACCATGCGCCATAGCTTCCACCGGTACTATGCCAAAATCTTCCTGCAGCGCACAAAAAATAAGTGCCATGGCATCGTTAAAGAGCACGTTAAGTTGTGCATCTGAAACTGCACCCGTAAACTCAATCGTTGACCCGGCAATGCTGCGGAGATATTTCTCTTCTTTACCAATCCCAACTATTTTCAGCGGTAGTTTCAACTCGTTAGCTGCTTTAATCGCAAGATCAACGCGTTTGGCATACGTCAGTCGGCCAACTGACAAATAGTAATTACTCTTTTTACTTGATACTTGATACGTGATACGTGCTGCTTCGATCGGTGGGCCTGCCCGCAACGCTTCGCGTAGCGATGCGGGCGGGTAAATTACCGTTGATTCGCGGCGATAAAATTTTTTAATCCTGGCTTGTGTTTCTTTTGAATTGGCAATCAGGTAATCTACCCGCTGGGCTGTCGCAAAATCATACATCCGTAAAAACGGATTGACAACCGCGCCATAAAATTTAATTAAACCATTTGGCGGAGATCCGGTCGGATAGCCGTATAAATTGCGGGGTGGATGGTGAATATAAGAAATATGTACTTGCTCAGGCCGCGTTACTACGCCACGGCACATAAACCAACCTGACGAAGAAATAATTACATTAAATTCGCGCAAATCCAGGCTTTCCCAGACTAAGGGCGTGAGAAAGCGCAAAGCCGAATGAAACCGGCGCATGACCCAATTTTTCTGTACCCAACTGGTGCGGATATCCCACTTTTTAAACCGGTGCGCATGTTCACCCAAAGCACGCCAGTCAACAAATGAAGTATAGAGCGGCGCCTCCGGATAGAGTTCATGCAGCACCTCAACCACCCGCTCAGCTCCACCGTATTCCCGTAAGTAATCATGAACTAAGGCGACTTTCATAGATTTTTACCATCATAACTCACTCTAACCCTCTCTTATCTTAAGAGAGGGAATCTCTCCCCTTAAGATAAGGGGGGGATGAAGAGGGGTTATGTAAATCAATTATTTTCGTTGAAATTTTCATTCCTAATTTCTGTGCGGTATCAACTCTGACTAACTGCTTTAAAAGCTTAAGCGTTTGGTTAAACTCACAAAATTCATCACCATAATAAATACTGTACTGAGGCGTCCGTTCTTTCTTACTCCAAGTTTTGGTGGCTGCCTGGTTGTGTTGGATGAGGACTTCAAGTTTATCAAGGGCATGTGCAATCTGCGCTTCAATCGTCTGATTTGCTTCAAACTCCAGCCATAATTCCATAAATTTCTGCCTGGTTACGGCTGGTAAATTTGCAGTGAGTGCTGCCAGCGCTTTTTTTTCAAGCGCGTGTTTGTTGGTGCGTTTTTTAAATGCAGGCGTGTCTCCGGCTTTTATCTCCGGTACATCATGAATAAGTATCATGGTAAGCAACTTATCAAGGTTATAGGTTAATTGTAGTTCGGGCACCAAAACCAACACCATCATGGCCATACGCCACGTATGTTCAGCTACACTTTCCCGCCTGCCACTCGATAACCAACTGTGGCGAGTTAGCGTCTTCAGTCCTTCGCTCATTTTAATAAAATCCAGAAGCTGCGGAAGGTAGGTTTTTTTCATTTAAAATAATCCCAGCTGATCATCTTTTTTAATCGCAACTTTAGCTGACTTTGCAGGTTCAGATTGTTTGCTATTTAGGTTGAGCAATCGTTTCAAAAGCGTCTTAAACTCGAGTTCACTAAACAACTCTACAGCTTTCCGGGTTGCGAGATCATGCAACTCAGCGTTTTTATGATCAAACTCAATTGGCACGTCAGTCACGACGGTAGCTAACTTGTGTGACATGAGCGCATTATCTTTATCTTTAACCAGTTTCTCTATCACCCGGTTATTTGTAATTTTATCCAAATTTTTATAGATATTTTCCACTGAACCGAATTCTTTGAGTAGTGCTACTGCAGTTTTGGGTCCGATACCGGCAACCCCGGGATAATTATCCGAGGAATCTCCCGTTAAACCTTTCAAATCTGCAATTTGACCTGGCGGTACCCCCATCCGTGTTTCTGCCTCTTTTTCCCCAAATAATTTTGCCTCAGATAAGCCTTTCACCGGCATAAATAATTTAACGTGATGGTTAACCAGTTGTAACAAATCCCGGTCTCCGGTGACAATCACCGCCTCATCAATTTTTCCGCTCTCTTTTTGGAATTTGGAATTTGGAATTTGAATTTGTTTCGTAATACTACCAAGTACATCATCAGCCTCATACCCATCTTTTTCATAAATTGGAATCTCCATAGCTGCAATTACCTTGTGTACTAAAATCACTTGATCAACTAAGCTCTCATCCATTTTCGGCCGGTGCGCCTGATAGGCTACAAATAATTCTTTGCGGAAAGTCGGTTTTGGCCGGTCAAACGCAATCGCCAAATGCGTGGGCTTCAGTTCTTTAATCACGTTAAAGAGCATAGAAACGAATCCGTAGACCGCGTTGGTTTCCTGACCTTTGGAATTGGTCATTGCTGGCAAGGCATGAAAAGCCCGGTGCAAAATGGCGTTTCCGTCAATTAAAACTAAGCGGGACATGGGGTAATTGTATCATGAAGGCAAAGTTCAGGAATTAGCCGGATGCGGGAGCACTGCCGGTCTGGGACCACCCATAATACGTTCAAACTCGTCGCCTTCAAGCGTCTCTTTTTTGATGAGCGCTTCAGCAACTGCATCCAGTTTAGCGCGCACCTTTTTAAGGGTTGCGAGCGCGGTTTTGTAACCGGTATCCAGAATCTTTTGTACTTCTGAGTCAATCTTTGAGAGCATTTCCGGTGAAATAGCCGGTTGTTCATACACCATTTTGCCACCCGGAATTATATCCATCTGCGGACCGAAATTGACCGGACCGATAGCACTCATCCCGAATTCAATTACCATTTGTCGGGCAATTGAGGTCGCCTTATCTATGTCATTTGAGGCGCCGGTCGTCAGCTCATTGAAAATCAGGTCTTCTGCAGCCCGGCCGCCCAACATCGAGGCAATCTGGTTAATCAGCCTAGTTCGCGTCTCGTGCACCCGGTCTTTGGCCGGCGGAATAAGCGTAAATCCAAGGGCCATGCCCCGGGAAACAATTGAAATCCGGTGTACCGGATCAAGGTGTGGCAGCTGATAGGTCACAATGGCGTGGCCTGCCTCATGGTATGCAGTCATTTTGCGGTCCAGTTCAGATTGCAGCCGTTTCTTTTCCGGTCCGAGTTTCACTTTGGTCGCCGCTTCCTCCAGGTCATCCATGGAAATGGCTTTCTGGTCATGGCGGGCGGCCGCAATTGCCGCCTCATTGAGCATGTTTTCCAAATCTGCGCCGCTAAACCCGACGGTGCGGCGGGCAGTTCGATTCCAGTCAACGTTTTTATCAAATGGTTTCCCTTTCATGTGAATGGTCAGAATTGCTTTGCGGCCTTCGATGTCAGGCATGTCTAAAACAACTCTTCGGTCAAAGCGACCAGGCCTGAGAAGTGCCGGATCGAGTAAATCTCCCCGGTTAGTAGCGGCAATCACCACAACTTGTTCGTTTGGCTGAAATCCATCCATTTCGACCAATATCTGATTTAAAGTCTGTTCCCGTTCATCATGGCCACCCATGACTCCGACACTACGCATCCGGCCGATGGCATCGATTTCATCAATAAAAATAATTGCCGGTGAACTCTTTTTGGCAGTCAGAAAGAGATCCCGTACCCGGGCCGCGCCAACTCCGACGAGCATTTCCATAAATTCGCTTCCGGCAATTGAGAAAAATGGCACGTTGGCTTCCCCGGCAACTGCCCGCGCCAACAGTGTTTTTCCGGTGCCGGCCGGGCCTACCAGAATTACGCCTTTGGGTGTCCGCGCCCCCAGCGCCCGATACTTACCCGGGTGTTTGAGAAAATCGACAATTTCCTCAAGTTCTGCCTTTGCTTCATTCACGCCCGCCACATTGGCAAACGTAATTTGTGGATGATCTTTGTTAAATAGCTTGGCCCGGGATTGACCGAAAGAGAAAATACTGTCCTGGGCACCTCTGGCCTGCCGTATCAGGAATAAAAAGAAGACTACCATAAGAATGAGCGGTAAAACATTGGTTAAGAGGGAGATGCCGAGTTGTCCAAGCGACGTATCTTTAATCTCAAGTTCTACTTTTGAAGCGTCGATTTTAGCCGCATCGAAAAGCTGATAAATTGACTCTTGCGCTTCTTTGCGCGCCATAGCCTCAGTGCCATCGGTATAGGAGACAACGAGACGCATCTCCTCGACTTCAATTTTGGCCACTTTTCCCGCTTCTACATCAGTCAAAACTTCAGACAGCGGCTTTTCTTTAATCATTGAGCTTGACTGAGAAAGTGATAGCGCAAAAGATAGCAGTAAAAACCCGACAAATACAGCTAAAAAGAGCGTGCGCGTGCTGAAGTTAAGCCGCAACTCAAATTTCTTCAATTTCTTATTTTTAGTTGCTGGAATTTTCTTTTCTGTTTCCATAGGTAAATCGTACCGATAAGGCGATTGTAGACAGATAGTATATCATAGTTCCCAATGGCAAAAAACCTCATCCGGGCAAAGCCGACAGCGGTTTTTACAACATGCAACAAAAGCCACGTTTTAAAAGGCATGTTTTTGTAAACACCATTCGCTTTTGACCGTCATAGTAGAAATCCTCTCCTGCAACGAATGGTTTTGGTTGTATCTGCATACTTACTCTTACACTAAGGTTTTAAAAACTACGGCGACTGCGGCATTTTGCACTGATTCGTGATTCAGCAAATCTTGCAATTGGGTAACTAATACAGTTGGGTCTGTGGCTGATGCAACTGCTTCGACTGCGGATTTAAATGCAACTTCGGAAATGACTCCCCTGGTTTGCAAACAATACCAGTCACCTACTCTACTTTCACCACTTTTAAGTAAGGGGGTCACTTGTTTTGTTTGTCCAAGTAATTGTGAAGACGCAAGTCCGACATATTTTTCCAAAGGTTGCTCGTTTTTTCGGAGTATAATGAGAGTACTCTCCCCTATTGCTCCAAACCACCAGGTACGGTCGGAAAATGCTAGTATGGCTAAACTGCCTTGCCGCGTTGCGGTATTTATAGGCAATCGTATGAGTTTTCGGGCCGTAATCGTAATAATTTGTGAAACCAGCCGCTCCCGAAACTCCCAATAAAATTGTTTCCGGCGTTGGATTTTATAGGCAAGCAGTGCCGTCTCGGCAATCTCGGTGGCAATCATGGCCGCGTCAGGCCCGAATCCTTGAGCCAGTAGCAAACATTCCTGAGGAAAAGTCCGCACTTCGCTTTTCCAATCATGGGTTTCGGTTTCGAAACTGGCAATCCGTAACTCCAGTTCTTTGAGTGGAGCGTGTGGGAACGGATTAAGCATTCCCATGTCACTAGATCGTCTCTAAAAACCGGCGGTCTACTTCTTCCCAGTTGACGATGTACCACCAGGCAGCGATATAGTCAACCCGCCGGTTCTGATACTTGAGGTAGTATGCATGCTCCCAGACATCAAGTCCTAAGACCGGAATCTTATTATCAATCAGCGGCGTGTCCTGATTTGCAGTATCGGTAATTACGAGTTTTCCATTTTCACTCACCAACCATGCCCAACCGCTGCCAAACCGGCCAAGGGCTGCGGCTGTAAATTTTTCCTGGAACGATTTGAAATCGCCGAAAGTTTCCGTAATTGCTTTGGCGATTTCGCCACGTGGCACACCATCTTTTTTCGGTGCTAAGAGTTGCCAAAACAATCCATGATTGGCATGGCCGCCGGCGTTATTGCGCACTTTGGTGCGAACACTTTCTGGAACTGCGGATAATTTTTGCAGTAACATTTCTACCGACATTTGTAAAAATTTATCATGTCCGACCAAAGCATCATTTAAATTTTTAACATACGCAGCATGATGTTTATCATGATGTAACTTCATGGTAGCCTCATCTATGTATGGTTCTAATGCGTTATAAGCATACGGTAAATTAGATAATGTAAACATATGCCTCCTTATTTCTTAACTATTTCTTTTTACTCGTTTCTTTTGCAAACAAGGCAATTAAAATTATGGCAATAAGTAAAAGAGGCCAGAAAATGTTACCTACGGTTAAAACTTCAAGTGAGTTCATAATTACCTCTTTATAATTTTCCCTTCCAGTATAAGTGCAAATACTAATCCTGTCAAAGAAACCAAAACACCGCCGATCACTTGACTGATTGAAGGTTTGACCACAGATGGAAGCACGCTGGGAAGAAAATAGCCAACAACATTATAAGGTGCTGAAGCTTTGGAAATACTTTCGGCGTATCGAGATAACAATTGATATTGTCCCTTTGTAAATTTCATTTTCAGTCAGTAAACTCCTGTACAAATATTTTTCCGTATATGCCGCCGTCAACGACGCCAATACCTACATAGTTAAAGTCTGGAGATAATATGTTAGCCCGATGCCCCGGACTGTCCATCAAACCCTGATGTGCAATTGTCACATTGGGGGCCAGTGCCAGATTCTCTCCCGCGGCCAAGTAATCGATTCCGCTTTGTTTCATCCGGTCAAATGGTGACCGACCCTCCGGCGTATAATGCGAAAAAAATCCGCCTTCAAACATTTCAGTCGCGTAGTCACGGGCCAGATTGCGCAGCCGATCATCCAGAATAAGTTCATTGAGCCCTTGATCGCGGCGGGCGGTGTTGACGCGGGCGAGCATCTCCTGTTCGCTTCTTTCGTCAATTGTCAGCTCAGACTGAGTAAAATTTAAATCAACTGAGTCATGGGAAACCGGTTTGATCGTAATAAAATTAAGTGATTCAGAAATGGCGTCACCAAATACTGAAGTAAGTGCTGTTTCCAATTTTTGTGTGCGAGAGGTTATAAATCCGGCGACTTTCGAATTTGAAAGTGCTTGCTTAAACTGCGGTTGCATCGGTAGTCCCAATAAAATCGACAGTGTAAAAGCAAGAATCAGGAGTGCATTGATAGCGGTTGGAATAATCCCCAAGCTGACGTTGACCCGATTTAAAGAAATTCGTCCGGGCAGTTTGCCCTGAACTGCTTTACCGATCACTGCCAGAACTTGTTCAAAAAACAGCCCCAGAATGAGAAACCCGCCCGCTTTAGCCAGCCCAATTGGAAATGAGAATTGGGCCACCAGAAACTGTGAAACTATTGGATACAGTTTCAGAGCCAGCGTAAACCCAACTACAAAGGCGACGAGGTCAGAAAACAGTTCGATAAAACCGCGGCGCCAGCCATCCTGAATGTAAAACAGCAAAAATAGAATGATCAGCAAGTCTACCCAGTTACCCCCAAATGCAAAATTACTCATACAAAACTCATCATAGTATATAATACGTCCATGCCAAAAACACGTAAAAAAAGCGTAAAGGGAAGCAAACGAAATCGAATCACCCGGGCCAAACCGAAATTACTACTGCAACTTCTGTTGCCGCCGCACCGGCCGTCACTTCGGGAACGGATCCGGTTTCCTGAGCATTTGCGCTCAAAACGAATGGTGGCGCCGCTCGTTTTGGCCGGAATTATTCTCATCGGGATTTACTGGTTTATTTTGAAAGATATTCCGTCGCCCAACAAGTTATCTTCATTGAACTCTCCGTTGACAACCAAAATTTTCGACCGCAGCGGCAAACTGCTGTTTAATATTTTTGTTGATGAAAACCGGACGCTCGTCAGTTTAAATGATGTCCCCAAGTCTGTCCGCGAAGCCACGATTGCAATTGAAGACAAGGATTTTTATAAACACCGGGGAGTAAGTCCAATTGGCGGCATGGTGCGCGCCTTAAAGGAGCTGGTGTTGCGCCAGCAGTTACAAGGCGGGTCAACAATTACCCAGCAACTGGTAAAAACCGCGCTCCTCACGCCAGAACGTACACCGCAACGCAAGGTCAAAGAAATTATTTTAGCGCTCCTCGTCGAACTGCGCTACTCCAAAGACGAGATTCTAGAAATGTATCTTAACCAGGTGCCGTATGGAGGAACAGCGTGGGGAATAGAAGCGGCAGCCCAACGGTATTTTGGAAAAAATATTAAGGAAGTTAATTTAGCTGAGGCGGCACTCCTTGCGGGATTACCGCAGGCGCCAACCCGGTATTCGCCGTTTGGCGCAAATCCGGAATTTGCCCAGGAACGCCAACTCACCGTACTAAAGCGTATGGTGGAAGACCACTATATTTCGCAGGCAGAAGCTGATGCAGCCGCAACTTATGAACTTACGTTTCAACAACCGACGACGCCAATTCAAGCCCCACATTTTGTGATGTATGTAAAAAAACAATTGGTGGAGAAGTACGGTGAAAAGCTGGTTGAACAGGGCGGGCTGCGGGTCACCACCACACTTGACCTGGAATTGCAGGATTTTGCGCAGGCAACGGTGGCATCAGAAGTAGCCAAACTTAAAACTTACAAGGTCGGCAACGGCGCGGCTTTAGTCACCCGCCCGTACACGGGAGAAATTCTGGCTATGGTCGGGTCAACTGATTATTTTGCATCAGAATCGGGTAATTTTAATGTGACAATTGCCGAGCGCCAACCCGGATCTTCAATTAAACCAATAAATTACGCAATTGGCATTGAAAATAAAACCGTGACTCCGGCAAGCGTCCTCATTGACGAGCCGAGCTGTTTTGGCACGTTTCAGGAACCATATTGCCCGAAAAACTATGACGGCAACTTTCATGGGCCGGTGCAGGTCAGGTTTGCTCTGGGCAACTCGTATAATATTCCGGCAGTCAAAATGCTTAAACTCAATGGGGTGGAAACGATGACTGCTTCGACTTCAGCCTTCGGAATTACGACTTTAAACGATCCTGACCGGTTTGGATTGTCGCTGACTTTGGGCGGCGGCGAGGTACCGATGACGGAAATGGCGACTGCGTTTGGCGTATTTGCCAATGGCGGCCTGCGCAAAGACCTGGTTGCAATTTTAAAAGTTCAGGATGCAAACGGGAATGTCTTGGAAGAATATCAGGATGCGAATTTAAATGCCGAAATAATTAGCCAATTGCTAATTAACGGCCCGCGGGTGATTTCCCGGGAAACGGCGTTTTTAATCTCGCATATTCTACTTGACCAGAACGCCCGCTCTGCCGCTTTTGGCTCCAGCTTTTTGCAGGTTTCCGGTCACCCGGCAGTTTCAGTCAAAACCGGAACTACTGACGAAATGCGCGACAACTGGACCATTGGCTTTACGCCTGAAGTGGTAGTCGCCACCTGGGTGGGTAATAATGACAACACAAAAATGAACCCGTATCTCACTTCCGGGGTTACCGGAGCTGCTCCAATCTGGAATAAAATCATGGGTTTTTATTTGCGTGATAAAAAAGAAACCTGGCCAAAACAGCCTGATGGGATTGTCGGACTGCAGGTGTGTTCGATAACGGGTCTTCTGCCGCAAGCTGAAAACGCCTGCCCTGCCCGCTTTGAGTATTTTATCAAGGGCACGGAGCCGAAAGTTACCGAACAGTTGAAAGAATCAGTGCCAATTGATACGAGTACTGATAAGTTAGCGCGCTCGGATCAGACTGAACATATTGAGGTGAAAGAAAAACTCGTGGTCCATGACGCGTTCGGGTTGTATTGCATCGACTGTAACCACGAAAACGATCCGGTTCACACGATTCGATAACTTTTTTCCAGAGCTTCCCAAAGACCTATATTGTATGGTATAACGCTTGCGATGAAGCTATCGCGAAAAAAATCCGCTTTTCCCTCCATAGATATTTTTACCGTCAAATCAATCTATCTGCGTTTTATTCTAATTTTGCTCGCGGCAATCGGCAGTATTGTCATTTACTTATTTCAAAAAGCCGTGCCAGGAATTAAAAGATGGTTGCGTTCAGGCAGTATACTTTTTCCGCAACTACCCGACTTTATACTAAAGTTAGTTCAGCAAATTCTGCTGCTCGTTGCAAAGTCGTTTCGGACTTTTGTTAGTCTCTTCAGGCGCATTCACTTACCACAAATATCATTCAAATTGCCACATTTTCATTTACGCATTCGTACCGATCCATCAAGCCGGCAATTACAGGTGAAAGTGCCTCGCTTGCGGCCTTTGTTTTTTAGATGGGTTCCCTCCTGGCTGCTCAGTTTTAGTCTGGGCGTCATTATAACCTTATTGCTTGTTTTTATCCCGTACAACTTATATCTTTTCGTTAAATATTTACCCCATCCTCGCTTACTTACCCAGCGCTTTATTCCGGTAACGACTCAGATTTTTGATAGAAGCGGCAATTTGCTCTACGAAATTCATGGCGATGAGGATCGCACACCAATTCCCTTAACAGAAATTCCCGAGATGGTTAAGCAAGCTACCATTGCGATTGAAGACACTGACTTTTACAAGCATAATGGCTTTTCTACCCGGGGTATTATCCGGGCGATCCGGGAAACTGTGTTTAAAAAAAATATCCAAGGTGGATCAACGCTCACCCAGCAGTTAATTAAAAATTCACTCCTCACCCCGGAAATTACGGTACTGAGGAAACTGCGGGAAATTGCGCTCGCGGTCTGGACTGAACGCATTTATACGAAAGACCAGATCCTCGAAATGTATCTCAACCAGGTACCCTACGGAGGAACTGCCTGGGGAATAGAAGCGGCAGCCCAACGCTATTTCGGGAAAAGCAGTAAAGAAGTAAATCTGGCAGAAGCAGCGCTGCTTGCAGGGTTACCGGCTGCACCCTCTATCTATTCGCCGCACGGCGCCCGGCCGCAACTGGCAAAAGAACGCCAGCATGAGGTACTTCTGCGTATGGTAAAACAGGGGTTTATTTCTCAAGAACAGGCAAATGCAGCGCTTTCGGTGGCACTTGCTATCCGGCCGGAAATTGCGGATATTAAAGCTCCGCATTTTGTCATGTATATCAAAGAACTGGTCGCGCAAAAATATAGCCAGCGTCTTATTGATCAGGGAGGGTTAAGGATTACGACTACGCTCGACCTGGGCATGCAGGAAAAAGTGCAATCTATAGTTACCAGTGTGGTTGCATCACTTAAAAATTTACAGGTGGGTAATGGTGCAGCTTTGATCACTAATCCTAAAAATGGTGATATTCTCGTCATGGTTGGCTCCAAAGATTACTCCAATGTAGCTGAACAAGGCAACGTCAATGTGACACTGGCCCAGCGCCAACCCGGGTCAAGTATTAAAGTGGTCAATTATGCGGCTGCGTTTGAACAGGGCATGACTGCGACAACTACCATTGAGGATGCTCCAATTACCTATACCACTGTCGGCGCACCTCCCTATTCTCCAGTTAATTATGACAGTCGATTCCACGGTACCGTCACAATTCGTCAGGCACTGGGAAATTCGTACAATGTACCCGCGGTCAAAGTGCTTAGTAAAGTGGGAGTATCAAATATGATTGATATGGGTGAACGGCTAGGGATCACGACCTGGACAGACCGGAACCGGTTTGGATTGGCGCTGACCCTGGGTGGCGGCGAAGTCACCATGCTCGATATGGCAACCGTGTATGGAGTTCTAGCAAATAGCGGCAAACGGGTTGATTTAAATCCGTTACTTGAAATTAAAGACTTTGCCGGACGCACGTATTACACTCGTGAGGCGCCGAAACCGAAAGAAGTGATTAGTAGCGGCATTAGTTTTATCCTGTCACATATTTTAGCGGATAATAGTGTAAGAAGTGCGGCGTTTGGCCAAAATTCACAACTCGTGATTCCCGGCAAAACCGTTGCAGTGAAAACCGGTACGACTAATGAAAAACGTGACAACTGGACTATCGGCTACACTCCCTCACTTGTAACGGTTGTGTGGGTAGGCAACAATGATAATACGCCTATGAATCAACAGATTGCTTCCGGTATCACCGGAGCTACCCCAATCTGGAATCAGATCATGAATGAAGTATTAAAGAATAAAGCGGATGAGCCGCTCGTGCAACCTGAAGACGTAGTTACTTTGCCGTGTAATGGAAAAACTGAATATTTTGTCAAAGGAACTGAACCTAAAGGCGGCTGTCCGCAGCTGCCGCACCCATCAACCACGAACTCACCCACTCTTACGCCGCAACCCACACCTGAGGTAAGAGAAAATCGCCCTCGCCCACGCAACCGCCGCAACTAACAAATTATTATTTGGTGGCATGAGACGATGTGGTGAAGTAAGTCTTACGTATGTCGATCGGCGACTTTGGAGGCGGCGAAGGAATCGGGTTTGGTTTTGACCATAAATCCAGAACTGCGAACCATGCCCACGATTTCGGCGATCAGGTCCCGCGTATCCCCAACTTTACCAATGTCAACGTGGATTTCAAGGTCAAATTTGGAAATACCGTCAGTTTTAAATAACTGCAAAAACTCCTCAGCTGCGGCGAGTGAGAAAATTGCCTCCTGAAACATGCGCTGTTTGAGTAGGTACCGGCGAGTTTCCTCGATCCGTTTCCAGAAGTAAATGCCGCCGCAGCCAATGCGGTGGATAATAAGCGCGACCACAAAATCAGTGCCATTGCCGTTTTTAGCCTGGCTGTCAGTACCAATGACCAACCGGTACGAGTGATCGCTATCGGCTTTAAGATAGTTAAGAACTGCCCGGCGCATTTGCTCCGGCGTGCACGTACCATACGTTTGACTGTGAAAATAGCCGTTAGTTTGCGACATAGGAATAATAATTGTACCACGAAGCGCCATTTTGAGGCTGAGATGGCTTAGCTAATCTTACTTCTTTGGGTGTAGTTTGCGGTAACGGATCTTGCGCAATGTGTAAATTAACCGCTTATCCAGGTTGATGTTTTTGTAGATAGCGAGCTTAAGTATCGACAGCAACAGATCTCCTAATTCCTGTTTATAGGTCTCGTCCTGTTGGGCTTTAATATTCGTCGCTTTTCGTCCATGTTCAGCCAGGTATGCCCGCGCCATCTCACCCACTTCCTCCATAATTGAAAGAATAAGCATACTGCCGTACTCTTTTTGTTTTATTTCTTCTTTTTCCAGTTCTTTGACGAGTACTATGTAGTCTGATATGGTGCGGGATTTAAGTGGACGCATAATTTTCTAGTATACCACTGGGCGTAATTTTTAGTTTTTTCCGGTAAGCAGTCCGGCAGCCAAGTTCCAAAACTGCCGCACACCGTCACTTTGCAACTCATGCTGGTGTTCATCAGTACCTTTCGGAGTAACGTTGCAGTGGTACATTTCGTGGAAAATCCCTTGTGCAAGCGCCCAGTTGATAAACTGAGCTGCATGATGCGCAGTATCTGGTATACAAACACCACGCCAGTTTTTAGCTTCACGCATGATGTGTTCATTCATCGTGGGTTGTGCGCGATTAAGATTCAGCGCTTGATTCCACAAATAGTTTCGTTCGCTCAGCAAGGGAATTAGGTTGTGCCGGCGCAGGAAATCCAGATTGTCAAACTCCTGCCTACCAATAGCCCGGGAAAAAAGTAATATGGCTCCACCTCGTTGTCGCGGCGTGACGAGCGCTTTAAATGCCTGTTCACTCGGTTTCGTAATCTCAAGACCAATCACTTTTTGTGCATATACTTCCTGATAGGTATCGACAATCTCGCGGTCAGTCATCCGGGTATAGAGTGTGGCAAAAGTTTTCCGGCTCATCTCAGAAATAAAAGCTCGCGTGTACGAAGTACTTTTTACAATCACGTGGAAATGAAATCGGGAATTTAAGCTATATAAATAATCAACAAGCTGCGAAAAGAAAGTCAGACCAACCGCAGCTCCTGAAATCGGCAATGAAACATGAATTTGTGCTGAATTACCAGGCGATAATTGCAGTAACCGTTCATCTCTCGCCTGTTTTGACAGTGCATCTTTGAGTCGCAAGCTAATCGGATACGACGCGACGCGAATCGGCACCACTGTTACTTCCAACTGTTTGGCAAAGTCAGTCAGCCTGCGGCAAGTCCGGTCACTGGGTACCACTAATAGATCAGCACCGGGCACGTACCAAAGTTGCTGCGGACTGTCATCAGTTACCTGGACAACCAGCAGTAAACGGATATGCCGCTCTTTTTCAATTCGTGCTTTAAGGGTGGTAATCTGGTGCGCTAACCCAAAATGAGTGGAAATGAAGAGGACGGTTTTCGGCGGCTTCAGGCTCTGATCCAGAATAGTCGTAATCTGTTCGTAGAGAATTGTCGTGTGACTGCGTAACCATCTCCGATAGACAAAGGTAAACAGACTTTCCGGTAATCCGTTTTGCCACCACTCCATAAACTGCCTGCCCCCCGGGTGTACGCTGACCAGGCGATGAATTGTACCCACTGAGGTATCATGAGCTCCCAAAAGCAGGGATTTTGTTTCTCGCGGCAAACCCTCGTACAAGGCATCGGTCACACGTAAGTGCCCCAGGCCTGCCGGAGCATAGGTAAAAATGGTTAACAGTTCCGGATTTTTAAATACTGAAAGCGCATCCACGCTTACAGTGTAACTGAGTCAGCAGTGAGCCTGCAATATAACAAGTGGTTATAACTTGTGCAGTCCGAGTTCGCGCGGAAAGGTTTTGCGTTTGGGGATAACAATAAAGACCATGCAGTAATCACGAATATGGCGAATCCTGCCGGTTTTCGGATTCACGACTTCGTTTAAATCCCACCAGCGTTTGACAAACCGTCTCAGGCTCATCCGGGTGTCTTTACCGGCAAATTTACCAAATGGATCCGCGCGCCAGACGAGGTTGGTTTCCGGGTGAATCCGGGTAATCACAGCATAATGACCGTCATCTCCGTCGCTCGCTTTGCCGAAAATTCCCTGCCATTCCACTCCAACCGGAACCTCGTGTTTGTTAACCAGCTGATGCAGAGTTTTGACAGTTGCCCCACGGCGATACCAGAAGTTGACGGTGGGCACCATTCGTTTAACTGAATCACCCAGTTCGGTTACCGTCATACCATGATGCTTGAGTTTATGCTCAACGTTCATGGCAGCGACGAATTTTTCCTGATTAATAAAAATTTTGAGCTCGGACAGGAGCATTTCGAGTACTGCCGGGCCGCAGTGGGAATCTGTCCGCTGGCGCACGCGCTTCATTTCCGGAAACCCAGGTTTATTTGAGGTTTTTCGCATATTTGGAGAGCAGGCTGACGATGATTTCTTCAAAATCAATTCCGTACATTGCCGCAACTTCAGTAAACGGCAAACCCGTGTCCGGGCCAAGTGCGGTATTCGGATTAGAATCGGTAAAATACGGTGTCCCGGTGACATCATCGATACGGATGTCAAACTTTGCATAATCTTTGTGATTCAGGCCGTTAAAGGCGCGAACTGCCAGCCGTTCAATTTTCAAACGCAATGATTCTTCCACCGGACGATAGGTGTATGCATGTTCATCACTGTATGATTCAAAACTGGTGAAATAATACTTGCCGTCGGTTTTCTTACGGAATGTTTTCTGCCCCATGAACACGTGATTTTTAATTCCGTCGTCAAATACACAAACCGTAATCTCCGGACCATTAACAAATTGTTCAACTATTACGGGTATTTTGTATTTGGTGATCATATCGTCAACCCGTTTTTGCGCTTCAGCAAGTGTCTCTTTTACGGCGTGCTTGTCAATACCGACGCTACCGCCACTTTCATTGAGTTTAACAATGAGCGGCAACCCCAGATTTTCCTGCACCAGCGTGCCTGATCGACGGATAAACTGGAAATTAGGGGTAGGAATCTCATAACCGATCATGAGGCGTTTGGTGATATTGCGATTATTGCCAATCACGAGCCCGTCAATCCCGGCGCCGGTATAAGGAATATTTGAAAGTTCAAGCGCCGCCGGTACCGACGGCTGGAGTAAATCACGACCACGGAGCGTATCAACCAGGTTAACCACGATGTCCGGTTGGTCTACCAGCAAGTTAGTTAGAAAATACTGGTTACCCGGTTCGCCCTTGGCTTTAATTCCCAGTTTTTCAATTGCCGCAATTACCTCACCTGCCCGTTCCTCAACCTCAACCTCTGCTTCATATGCCTCCTGAGTTGGAAACCATTCCCGTTCAACATGTGAGTATGCCACGGTTACCAGGTTGATTTTTTTTAAGGTGTCGCGGTCGGCATTTAAGGTGACTTTTGGGATGTACGGCTTATCCGATTTGACCTGCCTTTCGTCTTTTTCGTCCTTGTCCGTCATGTAAATTTCGCGTCAGAAAGACACAAATTATTAATTCAACTCATTGTAGCATATTCCCAAACCTTGAAAAAGCCTCCGGCTTTGCACAATTTTTAGTGTATACTGACCTCATGACTGAGCTCTACCGCCGTATTTATCAGCTGCTGCGTACCGTACCCAAAGGCCACATCACTACCTATAAAGCGCTGGCCCAGGCGGTTAATTCCCAGGCATATCAGGCCATCGGCCAGGCAATGCGTCATAACCCGGATGCGCCCCTTGTACCCTGCCACCGGGTGGTCAAAAGTGACGGTACACTCGGCGGCTTTATGGGTGAAACATGGGGTAAAGAACTCAAGCGCAAAAAAGAACTGTTGCGCTCTGAAGGCATTCAGATCAGAGGCAATAAAATTGTGAATTTTGCCCAAGTGCTATTCACGTTTAATCCGACATGAACCAAACAGAAACGGTAACCCTTGCCGGCGGCTGTTTCTGGTGTGCCGAGGCAATTTTTAAAAAACTAAAAGGTGTTGTAAAAGTGATTTCAGGGTATAGCGGCGGCAAAACGCAAAATCCAACTTATGCAGAAGTAAGTAGCGGGACTATCGGACACGCTGAGACAATTCAAATAACTTTTGACCCGACTGTTATTTCTCTGGAACAGGTTTACGAAGTATTTTTTAAATTACATGATCCGACCACGTTAAATCGTCAGGGTAACGATGTGGGATCCCAATACCGATCAGCAATTTTTTATCATTCACCCAAACAGAAAGCGAGTGCTGAAAAAGTGAAACAGGATATTGTAGATGCCAAACTCTATCCGGGAAAAATTGTTACGGAAATTGTTCCGTTTACCCGGTTTTATCCGGCCGAAGAACACCACCAGGATTACTACACCAAAAATTCGTATCAACCGTATTGCCAGTTGGTTATTGATCCCAAAATTACCAAACTCTACAAAACTTTTCCGGAAATGATTAAACCTGAATATAAATAGTAGTAATTTTTTAAAAAATTACCTCTCCCAACACTCAACCTCACCAGACATAGTACAATTACCTGCAATTACTATGATCAGAGCGCGCGCCTTAAGTCGAACCTTACTCCTATTGGCAGGTATTCTTTTGATTGCGAGTGTCCTGCGCTTCTATCGGTTGGGAACCGTTCCCGTGTCTCTTTACTGGGATGAAGCCGCAATTGCGTATAACGCGTATTCAATTCTGACGACCGGCAAAGATGAATATGGCACACCGTTGCCTTTGCTGTTTCGTTCATTTGATGATTATAAAACCCCAGGAATAATTTACCTGACTACAATTCCGATTGCCCTGTTTGGCCTCAATGAGTTTTCGGCGCGGTTCACCTCAGCGTTCATAGGTACTTTCACGGTTCTGGCAGTGTATGGATTGACGTACGAATTGACAAAACTACGTAACGAAGAAAATGTCAGGCAACTGAAAAGCCAAAAAATTGGTTTGCTGGCCGCGCTTTTTTTTGCGATCAGCCCCTGGTCAGTCCAGTTTTCGCGCGCCAATTTTGAAGCCAATGCCGGCCTTTTTTTTGTTGCGTTTGGATTTTATTATTTTCTTAAAGGGTTTAAAAAAGGACACCTATTAATCGTTTCTGCGCTATTACTTGGTCTCAGTCTCTATTTTTACCGCAGTATTCAACTAGTGGTTCCCATCCTATTGTTTGCTTCATGCGTAATCTTTATCCAAAAACTACTACATATAAATTGGAAAGTTTTGCTGTTTTATGGAGTTGTATTAATAACATTAACTATTCCAATTGCGCGAGCCATGACAACACCGCAAGGCATGGTGCGTTATAAACAGACGACTATTTTTGCTATCTCTGAACTAGACAAAAAATATGTGGAAAGTAGTCAAAAAATTCTTGCCGCCGGCAATAATTTACTCACTCGCCTCATCTATAACCGCCGATTGGTGCCGGTAAAAGCATTAATCGGATCGTATATTTCAAACTGGGATCCCGCATTTTTATTTGTAAACGCCGGTGGCAACAGTCGCAGTACCATACAGGGATTTGGTTTATTGTATCTCTGGCAGTTACCGTTTTTTCTCCTCGGGCTTATCTTTTTGCTTCGGACAAACGGCAAACTGAAATATTTTCTATTCCTCTGGTTACTAGTGGCACCGTTACCCACAGCGCTGACTACTCCACCCCGTAATCCACTCCGCAGCTTGAATATATTGCCCATAATGCTGGTGATTATCACACAAGGAGCGTGGCAATTTACCGCTCTCTTCTCACCGTTCAAACAAAAAATACTATTATTAGTAATTGCCTTATTGATCGGTTTTTCGCAACTTGCTTATTTACGATCGTATTATTCCACCTGGAGTAGAGAGAGCGCATCTGAATGGGCTGATGGTTACAAACAGGCATTGCAGTATGTCCGTGATCATGAAGCTGAATATGAACAAATAGTAATGAGCGGCCATTACTGGCAACCATATATTTATGCCGCGTTTTATAACCAATACCCGCCTGACTTATTCCAAATTAACGGCTCGCGTTTTAGTTTCGGTAAATTCGTCTTTGGCGGCACGAGCTGGGCGGGTGAAGTAGAATTTGATAAAAAAGATTTAGTGGCGATTGCTCAAAATAAAAAAACGCTCTTTATCCTTACTTTTAATGAATATATCGCTCATGCCCGGCAACTGGTAACCGTAGCTGAAATTAAAAGTGCCGATGGCACGCTGATGTTTCTAGCCGGAGAATTAAGCTCACAGTAGCTAATTATTTCTTTGCCCTGAGGTGTTTAAAAAATTCGATCTGTTGCAGCCGTTTTTTGGCCTCAACGAGCGTTTTAAACGTCCCCATATTCCGGCCGCTTTCCGCCAGCACCCGATACCCGGCTTTGATTTTTCTGATCATAGAATGATTTTATATGTTCTGCGTCTCCGATACAGTAATTATACCATCGGCGGAATTTCAAAAAAAACACTACTGAGAATAAAACAACACGCAGTAATTTGTGGAAAAGAAAACTTTTATCATCTCTGGCCAATCAACCGGTTAAGGTAGTCTACAAGTCTTTCCCACATAGTTGATTCTGACCAGGCACCTTGAACTTGATTGGGGTAACACTGGCCGCCGGCCCAGTAACCACCAGATTGTTGACACGCTGTTGCCGGATCATTGTCAGGTGAAGCAGCTTGAGTTACAGTTGGAGACGCGGTAGTGGAATTTGAAGTTGATCCGCATTGACAGTTGCAAAAATCACCGTTCCAGGTACAAGTACCACCGCAGGACGTACATCCCTGCTCCTGCTGTTCCCGACTCATGTTAGTACTGGTAGTCGTGGTAGTAGTTGAAGTACCGGTACTCGTGCTTGTACTGCCGGATGAGCCTGAGGTAGTTGAACCGGAATAATTTTTACAATTACAAACTCCTGACGACCAGTCACAACTTCCGCCGCCGGCCTGACAGGCTGCTTCTTGCTGTTTGTTAGTCATGGAACTTCCGAAATAACTTCCTGAAGTTGTTGTTGAGCTACTATATCCTTTGCAGTTACAGATCCCTGAAGTCCAGTCACAGGTTCCTCCACCAGCTTTACAATAATATTCCTGTTGTTCTTTGCTCATGTTTGAGCCACTGGAAGTACCTCCGGAAGTAGTACCTGAACCGGAATAGCCGGATGCTGACGGATATCCATAGGAAGAACATTGACAGGCCGAGTTCATCCACGTACAACCTTTATTGCCGCACATGACTGCCGGACCATTGGAATTGGCACAGTCACAAGTCGTCCCGTTCCACGTACAACCACCACTAACACAGGAATTTTTCCTGGCCTCAGGAGAGACATCGCCTGAGGTGTATATTGGAGTTGAACATTTGCAGCCTGAACCTGACCAGACACATCCGCTATACTTAACGCACTGGGCTGCTGGATCGACTGGACCCAAAGGTTGAGTGCTTGCGCTTGTACAATTACACGTATTATTACTCCAATAACATCCAGGTGAATGGTTACACATATCAACCGGATTATAACTAGTACTGGTCAAATTCTGACTCATGCTTTTACATGCAGCAGGATTTTTTTCGCAGTATTGTTGACAGGCTTCTTCTGAATCACAACCGCCCACTCCCCTATAGTTGCCACCGGCTGCGGTAATAAAACTCTGGCAGATTTTGTAGTTATTCGGATCAGCACAAAACGTTTTACAGGTGGCTTCGCTTGCACAACCACCAGGCCCAACCTGCTTTTTTCCACCCGGCAAACCTACTGCTTGTGCCGCCTCCGAACATTTGGCCTGATTTACTTCCTGTTCGCAAAAACTTTTACACGTACTCACCGAATTGCAACCGAGCACTTCTTTGACTTTTTCCACTCCGGCAGAAAGAGTTGAAACATCGGCAAGTCCACCCCCGATATTATGGCGCTTGGCAAACGTGCTGCATTTTTGAAAGTTGGCCGGTTGTTCGCAAAAATTCCGGCAGGAAATTTCACTATCGCAACTTAATTCTGTTTTTACCCTGGCGAGAGCCTTTTGCTTATTTGTTTGCATTTCCTCCGGCTCATAAAAACCTTTTTGCTCGGCAAAAGTGAAACAAGCACTGCTATTTACCGGATCTTCGCAAAATTCCCGGCACTTAGTCAGACTCGCGCAGCCGCCTAATTCAGTTATCGGAAATTGGACTCCGTATTTACTTACCAGTTCATCGTCAGTTTCCTGCGTAAACCCCGGCGTGGTAATTGCTGCAGTTACTAAAAATATGACTAAAACGAAAAATGATCGAAAGAAAAATAAGCGCTTGGTCATAACATCAGTTATTTAACTATTTCAGATTGTCAAAAGGATTTTTATACTCTGAAAAGGGATTGACGTACTCTGGCTCAAACGGATTCTGATAATCCGTAGTCAGGACTATGGTAGGCTCCTGTGGTTGTAAAATTTGCGGTACCCATGAGTTGGGTTGTGTACCCGTCGATAGTGGCGACGTGCGAGTTGTAAACAGATAAAATCCGCTAAAGCCAACTGCAAAAATTCCGAAGATAAGCAGTACATACAGAGCTGAACGGGCTATCCGTGGCTTTTTTGCCGATGTAATCGGCTGATCGTTTTTCTTTTCCGGGGAAACAGACTCGGGCATTAGTATAACTATGCACTCATACCCGGGATTTTGTCAAGCTATTTTGTCAAGCTAAACCACATCAAATCTTAAGTAACATCTATAATTTTCATTTGGTTATTTTGAACATGAACATACTGACTGTCGGTAAGCAGCAATAACGGCACCTGGTCTTTTTTATAGGCAATCTCCAATCTTTTACCGAGGTATCTCTTTTTGAAATCCTCAGATCCCCAATGGGGCAAAATCGTGAAGTTAACGAGATTATATGTGTTCTGGTTTTCCAGTATTACATTTTTGTTCTCGTTTGCTAAATAATCAGGAAGTTTAGGACCAGCAATTATTGAACCGGCACTGGTGCCGATGTATGTTTTCCCGTTGACGAGAATCAGTTTTCTCTACTTTTGCTCCAAGTGGAAGTTCCTTTACACATACTGTTTCGCACGCCAATTTTGAAGCCAATGCCGGCCTGTTTTTTGTCACTTTTGGATTCTGTTACTTTCTTAGAGGGTTAACTTAGTTTTCCCTTCGGTATAGCTATTAATAAGAAGATTAATAAGTGTCTGATAAGGAACTTTATTTCTTTCAGCTTTTGCTTTTAATTTAAGCAAGTCCTTTTTCTTGATTCGTAAAGTAATGCTTTTGCTTTCTTCAAGTTCAACAAAATTTTTTGCAGCTTCTTCAAACAGTTTTTTGTTCTCTGCAAAATTTGGATCACTCACAAGCCTCTCTTTATCTAAGAATCTTTTTAATTCTTTTTCATAATCATCTAAAGGGGTTTCGTCTAAATATTTTTTGTTTGATTTTTTACTCATATGTTTATTTAAGATACTTTTCTTTTAATTTTCTATTTGGGTAAATAGTTTTCAAAAACCTCACGTTTCTTTTTCTATCAATTATGTAGGGCACTGCATATACTTTAGTTTTTACTTTTACTATAAATATTCTTTGATTAGAATACCTTTTTTTATTGAAATGATCAATATCGGCTAAAAGATTACCCTGTTTGATTTCGGCTATAATGTCGCTAAAACCGATACCTCTTACTTCCCTAAGAAATGAGTTTTTTTCCGGAGAATAATCATACTTGTACTCCACTGATATACTATATCATATGTACATACTTTGTCAATACCAAGTCTGCCTAAAAAACAAATAAAATCCGTGTTATAGGACACTATTTGAATGAAGTTTTCCGCAGGAAGAAAAGCAATTTTAGAGTGATGGTTGCAGCATACCGACGGGGTTACCTTCAGTATCTTTGCACATCACAAACTTCCCTACTCCGGGAATATCCATTGGCTTGCCGGAAATTCTGCCACCAGCCTTTCTGATGATCTCTATGTGTTTTTCAAGATTATCTACTGAAATTACAAAATGTATGCCGCCATAGGTTTTATTTTTAGGGTAAAACCCGCCATTTATCGCTCCTGGCTCCTTGGGTCTTTGCGTTTTTTTATCAATATCCGTGGTCATAGCTAAAATATAATCTCCCATTTGAGAACCCTGACCTTCCATTCCCCACCCGAAAACAGACTTATAAAATTCACTGACACGCTTTGCATCTGTATACGGCATTTCAAAATGAACTACTGGATTCATTTTCATAACCCCTCCTTTTGTTACCTAAATTAATGTTTTGACATTGCAGCAAAAAGTCAGGGGATATTTAAGAAAGGGAGGGAGGGATTTTTAACTTAGATTCCAGGAAGACAGAATTGTTAAACTCTTACATCACAAACGTCAAGGCTTTACCCTGCTTATTGGCCCGACCGGTGCGGCCAATCCGGTGCACGTAATCAGTGTAAGTTGAGGGCTCGTCAAAATTGATGACATGCGACACGTCTTCAATATCCAGTCCCCGAGCGGCAATATCAGTTGCAACTAATATAGTCAGTTGGTTTTGCTTAAATTGTGTGAGAGCGCGCAGGCGCTGGTTTTGCGATTTGTTTCCGTGGATTGAGGCAGCTAAAAATCCATTTTGCTGCAGGGTTTTGGCAAGCCGTTCCACACTCCACTTGGTCCGGCCAAAGATCAAGACTTTTTTAAATTCATCCTGCTTAAGCAATGTATGTAATTTAGCGAGTTTCTCTTCTTTGGTTCTGACGCGAATTACGTCCTGTTCGACTCCGCTGGCAGTTTCTGTCTGCTTCACTGAAACCGTGACCGGATTTTGCAAAAATGCCTGAATAATGCCGTTAATTTCCGGCGAGATCGTAGCGGAAAAAAACAGTGACTGGCGCTCTTTTGCGAGATAGGAAATGATAAACCGGATGTCTTTAATGAATCCGATGTCCACCATCCGGTCGACTTCGTCCAATACCACGTTATTATAAGTGGCTAGATTGACCGCGTGCCGGTTGATTAAGTCTTTGAGTCTGCCCGGCGTACCAATCAAGACACTGGGGCGTTGACCTAAGCCCATAATTTGCCGCTCAAGACTGACTCCCCCAATGCACAGCAGGGACAGAATATGCATACCTCTTGAAAAAGCAATCAGTTCATCACGAATCTGCACTGCCAGTTCCCGGGTCGGCACGACCACCAGCGCCTTTTGCGTTCCGTCATGCATGATTTTATTGATAAGTGGGATGAGAAACGCGCCGGTTTTGCCGGTGCCGGTATTGGCAATTCCAATCAGATCGCGCCCTGCAAGGATATGCGGAATCGCCTGATCCTGGATCGGCGTCGGTATCGTGTAACCACGAATGGTAATATTGCGCTTAATCTGCTCGTCAACCGGAAAATCTGCAAACTTGTGGCTAATGTGAGCTGCTGGGGCCGGTGCTTCCGCAACTGCTTTACTCACGTATTTTGAAGCGTGAATGGGCGTGGATACCCTACCTCTGCTCTGGTGATTGAATCCGTGTCGGTTGCCGCGATTGCGGGAAAATGAATTGTGGTACATACAGTTTAATTACACAACTTAAACTAAAAGAACTGCCTAAATGAGAAGTTGCCTTAAAAAGAAGAAAGATACGAAGTAAAAAGTTGAGGTATCTTTATCTTTACGTCTTAAAACGAAAATCAAATATAGACAGATTTATTAGTTTAAATCTGTATCGGTATACTAACACATCTCCACCAGTTTGTCAAATTACTATAGGTCTGAAAGTGCCTAGTCTGAGGCTATTTTACGGGCTTTGAGCACAGTAGATAATTACGGAGCAACCGCATGAGCAGCATTTATCCTACCGGCTGACCAATACGTTCCGGTTCCGGCAATTTTATCCGCGGTTGACTCAAGCCGGCTCCTTACTGTTGTAGCAGAGGTTCCGTAAGGCGTTGACCAAATGAGGGCGGCCACTCCCGATGTCATTGGTGTAGCCATAGATGTCCCGGAGCCAAAATCATAACCCAATGATTTATTTATCCGATACGGATGGTTCGGAAAAGTGGAAAATATATTCTCACCAGGGGCAGCTACATCAACCCACTTTGCCCCGTAACTAGAAAATGAAGCTTTTTGGTCTTTATTGTTGGTCGCGGCAACGGCGATGACATTTATATAAGCACCTGGGTACGTTTTTGAGGGATTAGCCGAGTTACCAGCAGCTGCTACTACTACAACGCCTTTATTCCACGCATAGTTGACGGCTCTTTCTAAAGTACCAGATTTGACTGACCCGCCTAGACTCATATTGATAACTTTTGCACCACTATCTGCTGCCCACGTAATGCCATTTGCGATCCAAGAATAAGCTCCTGAACCGCTGTCATTCAACACCTTGCCATTCATGAGCTGGCAGTTAGGACAACTACCAGCAACGCCCAGGTTGTTTTGAGTAATAGCAGCCACTATGCCTCCGACATGAGTCCCATGTCCATATAAATCGTCGATGGTAGGAGAATCAGTGAAATTTCTTTGGAGGATAACCTTTGCCGATACATCCTCATGATCTTGGTCAATGCCAGTATCTAAAATAGCGACCTTCACCCCACCTTGTGTGGTTTCCCAAGCAGTCGACCCATCAATATCCGCATCAACTGTTCCGGTACTACCTTGAATAGTTTGGCCTGTGTTTTCTAGTCCCCACTGCTTATTGGTAAAGTAAGTATCATTGGGGACAAAAAAAGCCTCGGCAATATAATCTAATTCTGCATATTCGACATGGGGGTTCCTGGACAAGGCGGTAACTATTTTTTCCTCCGCGGTTTGGGGGATCTCTACTACTAAAACTCCCAGCGCATCTAATTTACTAATTACCTGCGCTCGATTATTTTTTAACACATTGTCCTGCTCCGCCGATGACACCCCATCCTTGAACTTAATAAGGATTTGGCCGGGAACATGATGGTTGTGATCTTGAGCTTTGGCCGAAGAAGAAAAGACATTCAAAAGACCCGCAAGAAGAATTGCTAATACACCAATTGAGACAATGAATAATTTTTTCATTGTAATAATTTAAATTATTACCTGAGATAAATCAAGTACGGATTTTTCAACTTTGAAATCTTTTCTGGCTCCCGAACCTCGAGATTATTATATCAAGAACATAGTTCCCCTTGAAAAACCATTTTGATTCTGCTTACATTAAATTAGGTGAAGAATAAAAAGTTACTTTTCGATATTATTGCCATAATCATTCTTACAGTTTTGGGAATCATTTTGGTCAAAACCCAGGTTCTCCCTCGTCTGGGAATACCTGTATTTTATAGATGAAAACGCTCGCTGCCTATCCGGGAAAAATTGAGATCGACAGGAATATTCCTGAAGTAGACCAGTCTCTTTTTTCCCAACCATTTATGCGACCCGGCGTGGTTGAACCCGGCTCCTCAAGTTTAGATATTTTATCGCAAAATCTAACCTGGGATGTCAGAAATGACTTTATATTTATTCCAATTTTCCTGGCAGTAATTTTGACTTTCGCTGCCTTAGCTCTCTTTAAAATTAAAGTCTTTGGAAAAACCTTAACTGAGTATTTGCAACCTATCTGGTATTTTGTTTTGATTGCTGCAGCAGTAGTTCTCTGGCAATACATTGTGGGGGTAACACTCGAAGGTGACTCTATTCAACTGAGAATCAGCCAAATTATTTGGGAACTCATGGTAGGAATATCTGTCTATCTCTTAAGTAAAAAAGGTTTTGGTTATGGAAATATTTTTTTTGTTGGAGTTTTATACAGTATTTTTATTCATGGACTGAAGGTTTCAATCAGATACTTCTTTTATGCAAAAACTTTATGGTATGTGTTGGATAGATTTTTATATGGGAGCCTTTTGGTAATGTTGGTTGCAGTAGGTTTGGGTTTTATATTTATTTTATCTAGAAACAAGAAGCTAAATTGACTATATTTGAATATTTCAGTTAATATTTACATAATGAGAAAATTTTACCAGCTTCTCAAGTTTTCAATATTTATAATTTTTGTAATCTTCGTTATCATATTTTCTCCCAGACAAACCCTCGCGTTCTCTCTCAACGATATTTTTTCTTCCCCTGATTCTCTGATTGTCAGGATCCAGGAAAGAATCGAATATTTTTTTGCCTTCAGTACGGAGCAAAAGGTCATTATTCTTGAAAAACAAGCAGAAAGAAGGCTAACGCAAGCAGAAAAACTGGCAAAAATAAATGGTGTTGATCAAACCCTCTCTCTAATTAAAAGTTATGAAACTCTTAAAAAAACACAGGGTGATTTGATAAAGGCCGCATCAATAACAGTTCCAGCCGAAGTAAAAGAACAAACCGTCCAGCAGCAAGCCAGGATTGAGAATATGAAAGAAGATCTGCCCGAGAGCACTAAAGAAATAGTTGAAAACAGCCAAAAAACAGTGATAAAAACAGTGATAGATAACTTACAAGATGAAAATAGCGGAACTATAGAAAACGAAGCAACCGAGTTTGCTGAAGAAGTAAAAAACGTGTTGGATCCGGGAAGCAACATCTTTGCTCCAGGAACTAATGAAGTCATTCCAGGGACTCTCGAAGTTGCTCCCGGTGGTTCCGAAATTGCCCCTGGTAGTCTTGAAGTTGCTCCTGGCGGGACAAATGTCAAGCCGTAAACTACTGACCCCCACGACTAAAGCCCAACCAAAACCTAATTTGGAACCTAAAGCTTATATTATTTTACCCGCTGTTGGATTCGAACCAGAAAAATTAGGTTCGAAAATTACACAAAAAGCGTTCAAGGCTCAATTTTTACTGAAAATATTAACAGAGAATTGAATTCAAACGGCCTTGAATGTCACAAGGTTCTAAAATTGACAACTCTGCTCCCCGCGCCTTACGACAGTATACTGCCCGGATTTGAGGCAATATTTGCCGCTTTTGAGAACGTCGGTTACATAGGAGAGCTGCGTCAGCGCTGGTTTGAAATCAAGAAACTTTTGAAAGGCGGACTACCGGATGCAATCCCCGCTTCGATGCAGGCTAAATGATCTATTTTTACTCAGTTGCGATATTTTAAAGACTGATATATGATATTTACATATATGTGTCAGTCGTGCGGCTGTTCGTTTCGCTCAAGGAATTTTGGCACGATCGAACGGTTTGTCGAGCCGTGTATCCTGCTTCTCCTGTCCAAAGAACCGGCTCACGGGTATGGATTGATGGAAGGGTTAGAGAAACAGTGTGGTGAAAAAGTAGACGTCGGTGATTTGTACCGTACGCTCCGGCGTATGGAACACGACGGCTGGGTGAGTTCAGCTTGGGACCGGAAAGAAAACCAGCGTGACAAACGGATATATACCATCACGGAGGAAGGTCGTGCATTTCTTAAGCACGCGGTCGCCTCTTTGAGGCAAACCGACGAGTTGATTCATCATTTATTTAAGGGGTATCGGAAAGTATATCCGGAAGGGAAAGCACTATGAAACTGAGCATTATTCTTTCAACTAATAATGGAGAAAGTAACTGGAACGCGTTTAGGCTTGCAAACCTGGCGTTAGCAAAAGGCGATACCGTTTCCGTCTTTCTTCTTGGTGAGGGTGTGGAATACCAGCAGGCAAGCTCTCCCCGGTTCAACATTAAAGAGCAGGTTGAAACGTTTTTGCAATCGGACAAAGCCCGAATCATCGCCTGTGGAACCTGTATGGCCATTCGCAAACAAAGTAGTAGCCAAGAATGTCCCGAGGGCGGAATTGAGGATTTATACACTCTGGTCGCCGACAGCGACAAGGTTCTTACCTTTTGAGAAATATATATGGATTTTGATTACACAGTCACAACCAAAAAATCGTTTGATGAGGCAGTAACATCGGTTGAGAAGGAAACGAAGAATGCCGGATTCAAAGTTCTTCATATTCACGATGTCACGGCTACGTTGAAAGAGAAAGGGTTTGAGATCGAGCCGTTTAAGATAATTGAAGTTTGCAATGCCAAAAGTGCCTATGCCGTGCTTCAGGCAGATATTAAAATCGGTCTTTGTCTGCCTTGTAAAATAAATGTTTACCTGAAAGACGGAAAAACATATATTTCCGGTATGCGACCCG
>Ga0075643_108_pt1 | contig 52010 bp, 52 predicted proteins | sample RifGroA1_FD_68207 | JGI IMG/M metagenome (GOLD analysis project Ga0075643, IMG submission 68207) | Microgenomates (Gottesmanbacteria) bacterium GW2011_GWA1_43_11 | reverse complement strand
GAAAAAGATTAAGGCAAAAAGTGTTGTTGTTCTATGGTGAAGATGATAAGAATGTTCCACTCGTAATGGGAAAATATTTTGAGAAATTGATTAAGGGAAGTACATTAAAGGTTTACCCAAACGAAGGACATCTGATTTCCATAACTCACGCGGAAGAAATATTTAAGAACTTAATACATAAAGCATAATGTTAAATTTTACTACTGACATCTCAAAAATAGGCGGTTGGTTGACTGAAACGGAAGCAAGATTTCTTTATGGATGCGCAAAGAAACTTTCTCAAGATAGTTTAATAATAGAAATTGGTTCCTGGAAGGGTCGCTCAACAATTTGCTTTGGTAAGGGAGCAAAAGATGGGAATGGCGCAAAGATCTACGCTATTGATCCACATACGGGTTCGTCTGAACAAAGAAGATGGTATGGGAAGGTAAATACCTATGATGAGTTTATAAAAAATATAAAAACAGCAGATGTTGATAAATATATAGTTCCAATACGAAAAACTTCTGTGGATGCGGCAAAAGAATTTAGATGGCTTGTGGATTTTGTTTTTATTGATGGAGCCCATGAGTATGAGTTTGTGAAGAAAGATTATGATTCCTGGTTTCCAAAACTAAAAAGCGGTGGAATAATAGCTTTTCATGACTGTTGGCATGCCCCGGGAGTTCATTTTCTAACAGCAATAATTCTGCTCACATCTTCCCGGGTCCGACTTCCAAAACTTATTGACACGCTTACAGTGATGGAGAAAGTAGAAAAAAATACTGCAGGGGAACGAATTGGTAACCTTACATTTATCATTTATCGGTTACTTTTTGGTTGGATCGGAACACTGAAAATGGATTACACTGGTACTGTAAAATAAATTTATGAAAACTTACGCTTTCAAATATTTGAAGCGCAAATACAAAGTTGCAAAAATTTTCTACTTTGGAGGGATTGATTTATACGGGTATAAATATGATTATTTGAAAAATCACAGCACTCCTCTTGATGATGTCAGTAACTATATTCAAAAATATTTGACGGGAAATAAGCGTTTTTCCAGTTCAGAAAAAGACTTGCTGCAAAAATATTTAGGCAGAATTTCTTTTTATAAAAAGTTAGAAAGCTTTGGATTTGAACTTTTTCTTAAACCAGTAAAAGTATATAAACAATCTAGTGGTTCAATTCAAAAGAAGGCTAATTGTGATGTAGAAATGGCGTTTTATTTGATGAAGGAAATTAGAAAATACAACAAGGTTGTGGTTCTTTCTGGAGATGGTGATTTCTTGCCGGTATTGAAATACCTAAGGGAAAAAAATAAGAAAGTAGTAATTCTGGCACGAGGTAGTCGAACGGCGAGAGAAATCCGCCAATTTGCCGGGTCTGACTTTCGTGATTTTGTCCGGCTTAAAAAGGAACTGAAATTCTAGACAAAAAAAGAAGCGGACATACGAAATATCCGCTTCATGTTTAGTAAGCGTATACTAACAAAATATAGCTCAAAAATCAATAGAGGAATGCAGGCGCAGTTTACCCCGAAAGGTTTGCCGAGGCAGAGGCAGAGGGAGCGACTTCGGGAGAACTGAGTGGACCGCCCTGGTAATTAAAGTTGCGTTTCAGAATCACTTCGTCGCTTCCCGCAATTGAGCGGATGCGGACTTCGAGCTCTTTAGCGCCATTATCCACGTTGTACAGACAAATTTCTTTGCCAGTAAACTCAGACCAGCTGCTGTTATTGAGTTTATACGACCAGACCACGGAACAGAAGTCACCCTGTTCGACGGCAATATCGATGCACAGAGGATTGGTGGTAACTGTTTCATTTTCGTTTGGACTTATTAGTTCAACTGGTGGGACTTCCTTAGTGCATTCCTTTACCTCTGGCGAAGGCGAAGGAATTGCGTTACTGGCAGATTCAGTTGATTTAGTGGCCGGAATAAAAGCTTGAGCTGGTGGTTCTTTAATTTCAATCGTCAAGCCGGTGCTTTGTGGCAGCACTTGTGCGCTTTGAACTTTCTCCGGTTCCTGAGCATTAGTCTTATTGTTACTGCGGATATTTGTAATATTGGAATAGATCACTGTCAGCAATACCGGAACGGTCAAACTTGCAGTTATCACCTCAATATAGCGCTTGCGATCAGGAAGGGTATGTACCCAGTTTTTAACTAAAGCAATCATAGGCAGTTTGTGAACCCGAACATTTTTGAAGAAAAAATGCAGAGGGGTTTTCCTACCATACAAAGAAACGGCGAAAAATGCAAGGCAGAAATTGGTCAGTTGGTCAGTTGAGGAAAACAATTGCCGCATTAAGTATGGTAGCAAATGTAACCCAGGCCAGATATGGAAATAACAGATACGCGGCTGGTTTTGACAACGGATAAAATTTATATATCGTGGCAAGGATTGCGGTCCAGAGCATAAATATTTCAAACAGTGCAACGAGCGGTGAGTGAAACCCAAAGAAAATAATTGACCAGAGGCTGTTTAATACGAGTTGTACGCTGAAAAACCCGAGCGCTTCACGGATTTTTGATTTCGTATACCCTTTTTGCCAGATTAGATACGCGGCAATTCCCATCAGCGTGTAGAGTAAAATCCAAGCGGGGCCAAAGAGCCAGTTCGGCGGGCTAAATATAGGCTTAGTAAGCGTGACATACCAGGTGGGAATTGCGGAAAAGGTAAACAGCGAACCGATAATTCCGGCAAACTGGCAAATTCCAATAAAAAGAACTAATAACGGTAAATTATATTGTTGTTTGTAACCCCGTTTCATATCTAGATTGTACTCGATTATTTGCTTAAACTCACCAGAATTGCGCCAATTACCATGAGTACCGCACCCATAAGTATCTGCATGGTGACCTTTTCTCTGAGAATAAATGCAGCCAGGATAATGGTTATGACAAGACTTAATTTATCAATTGGTGCTACCTGGGAAGCGTTTCCGAGTTGCAAGGCGCGGAAATAGAAGAGCCATGATAGTCCAGTTGCCAGTCCGGACAAGACCAAAAACAGCAAAGAAAAAGAAGAAATTTTACCGAGTTGTTTCGTCGTCCCCTCAAAAAAAACTATGCCCCAGGCAAAAAACACAATTACAATCGTGCGTACTGCAGTAGCCAAATTTGAGTTGACGTCGCGAATCCCGATTTTAGCAAGGATCGCTGTGAGGGCCGCAAAAAAAGCTGAGAGTAAGGCAAATCCAAACCAATTCATAGTTTCATTATAAGAGAACAGCGGTGAAAAAGAGAAGGATAGAAAAGTTATTGTTCGATCTTGAGGGACAAGGAGTTCTGGCTTGTTCTGGCTTGTTTGGGAAAGTTATGGTAAAATGCGATCATGCAGACGTACGATGTAGTCATGGTAGTGCGACCGGATACGGACGAAAAACAGAACGAGGTCAAGCTCAAAGATCTGCTTACCAAATCCGGATTTTCCGTGGGCGATTTCTCAAGTTGGGGCAAACGAAAGCTTGCCTATCCCATAAAAAAACAGACCGAAGGGTTTTACTTTGCCGCGGTCATTTCTGCGGATACAAAATCGGATTCACCACGGGATTTACTCAGCCGATTTAAACTAGACGAATCGTTGTTGCGCTCATTGATTGTTAAAAAAGAACTGGAACGGGTTCGGAAACCAGGAAAGGTAGTCAAACTGGAAGAGGTGAAGTAATTTATGTCAGTGCGTTCCCTGAATAAAGTAATGCTGATAGGTAATTTAACACGTGATCCAGAACTCAGATACACTCCTAACGGGGTTGCTGTGTGTACGTTTGGAATGGCGACCAACCGGTCCTGGACCACCGAAGCCGGAGAGCGAAAAGAAGACGCCGAATTTCACCGGATTGTCGCTTGGAGCAAACTCGCGGAACTATGTAGTCAGCTATTGACTAAAGGCAAGAAAGTGTTTGTTGAGGGTAGGCTGCAGACCCGTAGCTGGCAGGGTCAGGATGGAAATCAGCGGCAGACCACCGAAATTGTGATCGAGGACATGATTATTCTTGATTCCCGCCGCGCGCTTGAAGGCGGCGAAGCCGGAACTCAGGAAACGCGGCCACCGGTTCAGCAGATGTCGCAACCGCCAGCGCCGGCGCAGACAAGCCAAGTGAGCACGGCGAGCGAAACCGATGCAGCAGTGAAACCAAAACCAGAATCAACGCCTGAAGTAGCTGCGACACCGAATGAATCAGTTGATGTGAGCGATATACCTTTTTAATCAGGTGGTGAAAATTGCATATCCGAGGCTAGGTAAACCGCTTCAATTTGATGAAATCGGGTAGTGAATTTTCGATAAAAACAGGATCAAATTTATACATAAAAGGAAATTGAAATAAATAATTAAATATAATGGAGGAGATAGTTTCGATCATTTTTTAATAAAAAATCGAAAATCTACTACCCGATGAAACCAAGAAAAATCAAACGCCGGCCAGTCCCGACCAATTGCCCGTATTGTCAGACCAATACCATGCCTGATTTCAAAGCAGTCGACACGCTCGCGCGTTATGTGAGTGAACGCGGCCGGCTGCATGCGCACACGCGCACCGGAATTTGCAGTAAACACCAAAGGTTTGTCGCCCGGGCCATCAAGTACGCGCGGCACCTGGCTTTATTACCGTTTAGCGAGTTAACCTGAAAAAATTACTTGCCCATGTACCACAAGAAAGCCCGTTTGACCTTAAAACTGGTAGCCGGTGATACGACAACCCATACGGCTGGCACAAAGATTGCCCCGGGAGATATTCTGGTTACCGTACCAAAAGCTACCATCCGCGAGTTTAACCTGGCAAAAATCCTCACGACTACGCCTCCAAAAGCCCTTAGTATGCTCACCGTACACGAAGGTGATTTTGTCGAAGCCGGCGTAGTCTTTGCACGAAAAAAAGGCTTGCTGCGACGTAAACTCGTTAAAACTTCAGCTGCCGGCGTTTTTAGAATCCTGGATGAAAAAAAAGCCCTGGTCGGCTTCGAAAAGAAAAAAGAACGGAACGATATCGTGGCCTGGTTTCACGGCACCGTAGTCGAAGTCACTGATGAACACATCATTTTCGAGCTGACCGGACAGACGCTCAGTGGTACCTCAGGCAAAGGGCATCCGGTTTCAGGTAAACTCATCGTGTTAACTGATACAGTGGACGCATTAACGCTACCCTCAGAACTTGAAGAGCGGATACTGGCGTTAAAGATTGCCCGCGCGGAAATAATTGCGAAAGCTGACACATTGGGAGTCGGCGCAATTATTGCCGAAGAGGTGCATGAGCCGACAATTACGTTACCCTTTATGCAGATTGCGGATATTGAGTCGTTACGGCCGTATCATGATAAAACCGTCATCGTCTACGGAGATGAAAAACAGTTGTTAATTGTCGATAGCCCAAATAAACATAAGTAAACTTTACCCCCATTTTCTTACGATTTGTTTCAGTGTACAATACACTTCTATGCCATCTACTTTAAAAAGGCCAAACTTGAAAATTATTCGTAAATTAGCAATCTGGATTACCATCCTTCTCATTGCCGGTAATATCGGATACCGCCTGGGTAGTAAAAATACCGACGTTTCATTTTCGCAGGAGAAAAAACTACTTGTTAATACGTCTACCCCGGAGAGCCGGGATATCGACTTTTCATTATTCTGGGACGTCTGGGGGCGATTGGAAAAGCAATATGTTGATAAATCAAAAATTGATCCGGAAAAAATGGTCTATGGCGCGATCTCCGGCATGGTTTCCGCAATTGGCGATCCCTATACGGTATTTTTACCGCCAAAAGAAAACGAAGATTTTAAACAGGATTTAAACGGATCGTTTGAAGGCATTGGCGCGCAACTTGGGTCAAAAGAAGATCGGATTGTGGTGATTGCACCGCTTAAAGACCATCCGGCAGAAAAAGCCGGCATGAAAGCTGGCGACTGGATTATTAAAGTCAACGACGAAGAAACATTTGGTTGGTCAGTGCCGCAGGCGGTCAATAAGATCCGCGGACCCAAAGGCACGAGCGTCAAGTTAGCTGTGGCCCGGGAAGGAGTCAATGAACCAATTGAACTGACGATTACCCGCGACACGATTATTGTTAAAAGCGTAGCCTTTGAAACCAAAAGTTCACAAAAGCCCGAATGTGTTACTCCTGGAGTTGTCGAAAGAAGCGTGAACTGTCATTCCGTAGCCTATATCCGCCTCAGCCGTTTTGGCGATCAGACTAATGATGAATGGAATCAGGCAGTTGCTGAAATTCGCGCCTTACTTTCTGAAAATAAAGTCAAGGGGATTATTCTTGATGTGCGCAATAACCCGGGTGGTTATTTACAAAGTGCAATTTATATTGCCTCGGAATTTATTAAAAACGGGGTGGTGGTGAAACAGGAAAATAGCGACGAAACGGTGGAAACCTATTCAGTGTCACGCGTTGGAAATTTACTGGAAGTCCCACTCGTAGTCCTCATCAACCAGGGAAGTGCCTCAGCCTCGGAAATTTTATCAGGAGCGCTGCGCGACCACGACCGGGCTCAGCTGGTTGGTGAAACCAGTTTCGGTAAAGGCTCGATTCAAACGCCGGAAGATTTACCCGGCGGCAGCGGAATTCACATCACCACTGCCCGTTGGCTTTTGCCAAAAGGTGACCAAATCAATGAAAAAGGCATTAAGCCTCAGTTTGAGGTGAAGTCGGCAACCGACGCGGCGGCACTTGATCCGCAGTTTGAGAAAGCATACGAGTTACTCACTGCATCCAAATGATAGTTTTCAGGAAATTCTCAGCTTTGTAGTATAATTTCAAACTAATCTACCCAATAGTAGAATTTACGCAGTTTTTTGTCATCCTGAACTTGTTTCAGGATCTCAAGCTTTTTAGATGCTGATCCGCCGTCTGGCGGACAGCACGACAGGATAACCTAAATCAAAATTAAGTGCGTAACTTCTACAGTAAATTAAGAATTGTGTCCAGCATATGAAGTTACCCAAAAAAATTCTGCTTTTGTTCATTCTGCTTTTTTCGGTAGCGCTCTTGCTTTCAAATAAATCATTTGAAGCCGGCTTAAAAAAGCTTTTGCCGAATTTAAACATTTCCCCCAATACTTCCATTCCCGGTTTGACGGAAAATGTGCGTATTCTCAATGAAGAGTCACATATTGTTGATATTGTCGATAAAGTTTCGCCGTCTGTTGTTACCGTCGGGATCTCTACCACGCGCTCAACTGGCCGGATGTTTGAACTTGATCCGTTTAATGGTTTCAGGTTGCGCCCGGGACAGGAACAGGAAGTAAAACAGGATATTGGTTCGGGTTTTATAATTTCTGCAGATGGTCTTATCGTCACCAATAAACACGTAGTTTCGGAAGCCGGTGCGACGTATCGGGTAATTACCAACGACGATAAAGAATTTGAAGTAAAAAAGATTTACCGCGACCCGTCAAACGATTTAGCTATATTAAAAATAGAAGCGTCAGGATTGGTTCCAGTTGAACTCGGCGACTCATCAAAACTTAAAGTCGGGCAATTTGCCCTGGCAATTGGGACGGCACTCGGTGAGTTTCGCCATACCGTGACAACCGGAGTTATCTCAGGACTGGGCCGGGGAATTACTGCCGGCAGTCCGTTTGAAAGTTTTGCTGAAAAGCTCGATAACGTGATCCAAACTGATGCCGCGATTAACCCTGGCAATTCCGGCGGCCCGCTCGTAAATTCTGCCGGCCAGGTGATTGGGGTAAATACGGCTGTGGCATCAGATGGGCAAAATATCGGGTTTGCGTTACCGATTAATTTGGTTAAAGAAGCACTTGATACGTTTAACCAGACTGGGCAGTTTGCCCGGCCGTATCTAGGCATTCGGTATAAAACCATTACAAAAGATCTGGCACTTCTCAACGATGTGCCGGAAGGTGCCTATGTAGTTGAAGTGGTGACCGGAAGTCCTGCGGAAAAAGCAAACCTGCAGGAAGGCGATATTATTACAAAAATTGATTCGACACGCATTGCCGGAGAAGACGGCGAAGTAGCCGCAATCATCGGCAAGAAAAAAGTCGGAGATACCGTCACTGTCACGTATTGGCGCGACAGCAAAGAAGCAACCGTTACCGTGAAACTTCAGGAAGTGAGTCAGTAAAACTACTTCGATACGTTCACATGACGTTTTCCCCAAAAAAGATATGTTATACTTAACTCATGAAAACTTCTCATTTAAGTAGCGAACAACAAACTCTTTTAAATAACTGGGAAAAATACAGGGGCGCTATTGTGATGATTGTTGGCTCAAAAATTTTTGCCACCAAAAAAGCGGCTAAAGTGCCGGAACTAGTAAAACAGATTGAAGAAAAATTTAAGCGCCGGCCGCTTATCACTTTTATCCCTAAAGAGGGTACGCTTATTCTTATCGGTTAATATGCCGGTCACTTTTCCTTTTAAAAAAGAAAAATCAGCAATTTTTGGAGTGATACAACGGCCGATAGCAGAAGTTTTATTTCAGCATACCGAGAAAGATCTTTGGCAACCGATAACGATGCTCGTTGATACCGGTGCGGATTACACTTTATTACCAAAGTTTTTAGCTTCTGTTCTCGGGGTCAAATTAGTAAAAGAAGTTCGAGTTATTGTAACCAAGGGTGTGGGTGGGCAAAGTAGAGTATTTTTGCTGAAAAAGGCAGTCAGAGTAAAAATCGGCGACTTCACACGGCAAATTCCAGTGGGGTTCCTCGATAATAATTTCATTCCGCCACTACTTGGTAGACAGGCCTTTCTCGAAACCTTTAAAGTAACCTTTGACAGATTTACAGTCACATTTGAATAATAGCAGCGGTTATCGTCGCGCTTCAGGAATTCAGCCAGTAAAATCGCTTACTGCCTGAACGAATTCGAAGGCTTCGTAGCCTCATTTTTACACCCAAATCATCGTTTTGGTTTTGTTATCTATAAGGTGTTCACCACCTTTGGCGGTTGATATTGATTTTTTCAAAGATCATTCCTATTGTTCGAAGGATGAATCAGCGGTATTCAAGAGTGCCACTCGATTGGCATTGATATTTGCTCTAAGCTCGTAAGGCGAGATCTGATATAAGACACGCTCTAGCTTTGAGTAATAAATGAAGAGTAAAGAGGAAACCGCTCCCGTCGTTGATAGAAATAAACGTGCCAGCTCGTGGTATTGATGTAATATTTCATCTCGTAAAATAACTCCAGTAAATTCCGAAATAGATACGAATGCTATACATGCAGCTAAGGCATATTTTCGATCAACGCTAGCCTTTAATTGATCAAAATAAGGGAGGCCTATTTCAGAAATACTGTCTGCAGCATGGGAACATTCATGAAGAAGTGTATATTCGAATGAACGACGAGGGATTGTAGGATTTAAGTTGATAAAAATGGTTGGAATCATTTGGTTTGAGTCAGTGTCTTCATAGGAACCAAATAATCCGGCAGAATTTAAGAGTTGATTTTTTAAATTAGAAATTTTATCTTTTTTGCAAATTGTGAAATCGTTGTGAGTAGAAGCAAGTTCAATGAATTCATCAGCAGAGGTAAGTACCAGTGTGCGTTCAATTCTGTCATTTAATATATCTGGTGTGATAGTTACTTGGTTTTGAATTTGTAGTTCAGCTATAAGTTGACGTAAAATTCTTTTTGTCACTGACTGGATTTCTTGCGTGTTGTCAAAATCTACTTCTCCTTTTCGCAACAATGGGGTTAAAATATGGTATCCTCTTTCTGGGTTAAATAACAATGGCCTTTCGTACGGCATGGTTATGTTATGAGATAGAGGCGGCTAGGAATGAAATAATTTTTTCTATCTTTCCATCCAGAATATCTTCAAGCCTGCCCCAGGATTTGTTGACGCGGTGATCGGTGACTCTATCTTGCGGAAAGTTATAGGTTCTGATTTTTTCGCTCCTCATGCCGCGGCCAATGACTGCCCGGGCTGAACCCAGATTTGCGAGGCGTTTTTCTTCTTCGAGTTCCCAGAGTTTACCTCTGAGCATTGATAAGGCAAAAGCGCGGTTTTGATGTTGATCTCGTTCAGTCTGACACGAGACGACAATGCCAGTTGGTTTATGGCGAATGCGGACTGCAGAGGAAACCTTGTTGACGTTTTGACCGCCTTTACCACCGGAACGGAAAAAGCCAAGTTCGAGGTCAGCTGGATTTATGGAGATTTCAGTGTCAGGAACTTCCGGTAATACCGCAACCGTTGCGGTTGACGTATGGATGCGGCCAGAACGCTCAGTTTGCGGTACCCGTTGTACCCGGTGGGTGCCGGCTTCATACTGCAATTTATTGTATGCACCCGGGCCTTTAATGCGGATTGTATCGGTTGATAATTGTGTAACTGCCCAGTTTTGCAAATTGGCGTAGCGGGTGTACATACGCATGAGATCATTCGCCCAGATTGCCGCTTCCTGGCCCCCGGGTCCGGGACGGAATTCGAGAATAGCGATATCAGTATTCATATTTTTCAAATCTCAAATCCCAGAACTCAATGTCCAATAAAACTGAAATAATAAACCAGTTTACTCCAATAAGTTGGTCATTTAGATTTGAGTTCTGTGATTTTCTGGTTTTATACCCCCATGAGCATTTCTTTGAGGGATTTGGGAGTAGCATCTTCCTGAGGTAAATTGGCTTTTTTGGCTTTTTTGCGCGCTAATTCTGGTGCTTTCTTTTTGGCGGTTTCCATTTTCTTCTGAAAACTTTCAATCTTGCCCTCACTATCTGCATAGCGCATTTCACCGGTAAAATACGGGTGGCACTGGCTGCAAATATCAACATTAAGCGTCTGTTTGGTTGAACCAATCGTAAAGGTTTTGCCGCAGACACAGGTCACGAGCGTGTCGGTAAACCAGGCGGGATGAATTTTCGTTTTCATACCGTTTTATTTTAACATACCGGCTGCCAAAACGGAATGGGAGAGCGTCAGGTTAGTGCCGGCGTTTCTTTCGTTTAAACTCGGCAATTGTCACACCGAGCGCGATAATGATACAGCCGATTGCGAAGGGTGCGCTCACCGTTTCACCCAGCCAGAACAGGGAGAGCGGGACGCCAAAGATCGGACCCAGGTAGGAAAAAAGTGATGCCTCGCTGGCCTCAATTGCCTTCAAACCGCGGCCATGCAGGATATAGGCGATAGTTCCGGATAAAATAGCCATATACCAGACTCCCAGATGTGCGCCGTGTGAAGCAGAGGTAAGCGTGCTGACAATTTCCTGAATTGGATAAGTCAGAAACATGAGTGGCACCGTAGTGCATGCGCCGACAATAAAAGCAGTGTGGGTAATCACGGAAGGGGAAACGCCTTTTTTTAAGATAACCTTTTCAAGCAGGACTACTCCAACGCCGATAAGCAGTGATAAAACGACAAAGAAGTTGCCTCTGATGGTTGTTTCCAAAACTCGTGGGGTGGCGGCAAAGACCGGTTCGACGACTGTAACAACAGTTCCCAGGAACGCAAGAGCCATGCCAAACGTTTCCAGCCGGGTGACCCGTTCCCGAAGCAGGAGTACACCAAACAGTGCGACAAAAATTGGACCCATTGCCGAAATCGTGATGCCGGCCAGCGAAGTCGTTTCGGCAAATCCGAGAAATAGAAGTCCCAGTGTGACGGTTGAAGTGAGAAAACCGAGTGTTACGGTAGCAATTGCCTTACCAGGATTTGTGGGAAATGTCGGTTTAGTCCACCAGAGTAAAGCGATTCCAACAACCGCACTGATGAGAAAGCGGTAGCTTAAGAATATGAGCGGGGGAAATTCAAACAGGGTAAACTTAATCACCGGCCCAGCCACGCCCCAGATGATTGCGGTAATCAGGAGAAATGTATAAGCAGTTAAACGACGGTTGCTCATGGGCAGGAAAATCAGAACTCAGAATACAATGACCAGAACTCAACGAGAAAAACAAGGAAACCTCAATTTCTTGTTGGTCATTGAGTTCTGGGATTTGAGTTCTTTATTTTCTTAGTTCATTAATCACTTCTTCCAGATTCATCTCTTGTTGCGTTTTCTTAAACAGATCTTTCAACTGTACCATGTTTCTACTTAATTCGTCAGGGCCTTGGATAATGCAAAAGCGGGTACCTTTACGGTCTGCATATTTGAGCTGTTTGTCAATTTTCTTATCGGTTTCTGTATACAATTCCGCTTTGAGTCCAGCACTACGCAATGTCTTGACTATAGTTTGCGAGGACTCAAGTTGATTCGGCGCGAAAATGGTAACTAAGACTTGAGAATTAGTTTTGACAATTGGTAAAAGCCCAAATTCCTCAGCTGCCTCAAGAGTCCGGTCAAACCCCAGCGCAAAACCAGTGCCGGGAATACTGACGCCGGAAATTTGTGCAACCAGTTTATCAAAGCGTTCGCCGCCGAGGACCGACTGATTTCGAAACCCGGGTATTTCCACTTCCCAGATCGGGCCGGTCGAGTAGCTAAATGAACGGGCAATAGTTGGATCAAACACATACCAGTCTTCGGGAAACCCCATTTGTTTGAGGTAATTGAATATTGTTTTGATGGTTTCATTGGGTTGTAAGTTCATGACTGTATTGTAATATTCCTGTGCCAGAGCCGGAGTGATCCCTTTCTCAACCATATCTTTGACCACACCTGCTTTGCCCAATTTTTTTAGTTTATCAATTGCGACAATTGCTTCGTAAGGAAGTTTAGTGAGTAACTGCCGGTCATTAACTAAAACTCTGACTTTAGGAAAACCGATTTGGCGGTAAATATCAAGTGATAACGCAATTACCTCGGCATCAGCTAACGGTGAAGCCACACCAAATATATCGGCATCGCACTGCAGAAATTCGCGATACCGTCCCTTTTGCGGATTTTCCGAGCGGAATGCCGGTTGGATTTGGTAACGCTTAAAAGGCATCGGCAATTGTTGGGCGTATTCTCCCACAACCCTGCAGGCCGGTACGGTTTGGTCATAGCGCAAGGCTACCTCACGTCCTCCCTGGTCTTTGAAATTAAAAAACAGTTTTTCATCTTCGCCGATCTGGCCTTTAAACAGTTCCAGAGGTTCGAGTGTCGGCGTTTCCAAAGGGTCAAATCCCCAGGCCTCAAACGTATCCCGGATTTTGTTAATCAGCCAATTCCGTTTGATTGCCTCCTGGGGCAAAAAGTCCCGAAAGCCTTTGAGAGTTTGAATTTTATTCATAAAACCTCCTTTGAGGGTAACAAGTTTTTCCCTTTAACACAAGCCATAGCTGTATCGAGTTTTTCCAGAAAAAGTTTGTTAGTACGACGGTCTTTGATCGATATACGAAAGCCAGTAAGGGGGTTTTTAGGGAAAAATTTTCCATCAATAACTGCAACATCGAGTTTCTTGAGTTCAGTAATAATTACTGAAGCTTGAGAAGTACAGATAAATAAATTATTAGTCATCGATTTGGACACTCGAAATCCGCGCTGTTGTAATTCTTTAGTTAAAAACTGTCGTTCTTTTTTGAAAAACTGAATAGTATTAGTAACGAATTGTTTATCATTAATGGCTGCAACACCAGCTTGAACCGCAACCTCTGATACGGGGAACGGTTGTTGTGTTTCCTTAAGCCTGGCAATAATTGATTTTGCGCCAATCGCAAATGCAACTCGCAGACCAGCCAAGCCAAATACTTTAGAAAATGTTCGCAAAACTATAACATTGGTTGTTTTTGTAGCTACAGTTGAAAAAGATTCACCTAAGAATTCACCATTAGTTTCGTCGATGACAGAAATTTCCGGCTTGCAACGTGCTATTAAATCTCTAATTTCATCATTATTCAGTGCTTCTCCAGTAGGAGTTTTCGGGTTAGCCAGAAAAAGCAGTCGAGTTCCTTGTTTACACTGAAAACGGCCATTGCCATCAAAAAAGCATACTCGTGCGTTTGCAAGCAGAGCTTCTTTGCTAAAGAGTGGAAATGAACCTTTTTCAGTTAAGACACTATCCTGTGGATTGAGAAAGGTTTGGCATATTAGTTTAATTAATTGTTCAGATCCGTTGCCTAGAATCACTGCAGATTGTTGTACTGAGAATTTTTGACAAATGCTCTTTATAAGTACGCTTTGTTTTGGGTATGACGAGATTTCAGCAGCTGATATGTTTCTTAACATTTTTAAAACAACAGGAGAGCAGCCGAGTGGGTTAATACTCAGGCTCATATCAATTGTTTGCTTTTTGACTTGCGACGCGTAAATTTTTGGTAGTTGCATATTTTTCTCCATAATCCGCCTCCGCTTACGCTTCTGCGGATTATGCGGTTCTAAGCTTCATTTCATTCAGCAAGTACCGCATAAAAAAACCCGCCGGTTGGCGGGTTCGTTCAAAAGTTGAATACTCTTTACTCCACGAATAACCCACCAACCTGACGAGTTGGATTATAATGCCAGTTTGAGTTGGTAGGTAGACCGTTCATAAACTCATTATAGCACAGTCGTTACTTTTTCCGCTTTTTGGGCTTTGACTGCTCTTTTAGAGTAGGGTAGACGACTATGGTGATAGCCAAGAGTAAAATTGCACTTACAATGTAAAACGTTTCCAGTGGTCCGATGGTAATCATTTTTTTTCCCTTAAGATGCGCAAACTAAGATAAAAGCAATAGGTTGCTAATAATAAGCCGATAAAAACTAAAAATATATTTAGTCCTGACCCTGAAAATACCGGAGCAATGATACTTCCTAAAAAGACAATTCCTAAGTTACCCACTATTTCAGAAATCCGATCCAATTGTTTACTACTTAATTTTTGCCTCATGGATCAGAGTAATTTTATACTAACATACATATCTTACTTTTTCATCCACTTCTGGATCTCCCATATATGTCCATCAGGATCAGTGAAGTAGGTGGTACGCTGTCCCCAGGGTTGGGTGCGTGGTTCTTTGATAAACTTAACTCCCTTAGTTTTCAAATCGGCCACAGTTTGGTCAACATCTGCAACTTCAGCAAAGGTGTACAGCGCTCCGCCTGTCTTTGCCAAATATTTTTCATCAATCACCTTACTCATTTGCGTCCGGCTAAAAACAGCGAGAATTATGTTATCCAGTTTAAACTGCACATACTCATCTTCCGGAACTTCTTCATCAATTTCAAAACCTAAAACTTTCGTGTAAAATTCTTTGGCTTGTTGGTAATTATCAGTAATCAGTACAAGGTACTGAATTTGCGTTGGTAACATAGAATCCTTTCTGCTTTTTGAGCCTAGCTTTGCAAGAGGTCCTCTTGCAAATTTGGATAGATTTGCAAGTTTTTAGAAACTTATACAAGATTTATACCATATATTCCAGCTACTAGTGCCATGATGTGTATCTAAGTTATGCTTGACAACAACCTAAATTCAGACATAATTCTCTCCCCATGAATGAATTGACACCTATTAATCCAGAAAGGGAACGGCGAGCAAAATCGCTCACCGATTTAGGATTTAAGCAAATAAACAGATCCCTAATGTATGAACAAGGAGACGTTGTTATTTCAGTTAGTGTATCTGGTGAGTATGAGTTGCCTCAAAATTTTAGCGATCACAGTCGTTGGTATGGTGATCTGTCAAAGACCAGAGCCATAACCGTTGTAAGGGCAGAAAATTACCGATTTCACTTTATTTCTTATGATTATGATGAAAGAGACGGGAATATCACAGTTAACAATCGTCACATTGGTGGTGATGTAAGTTCCCACTGGCAAGGTCGCGCCCCTGGCTACTATGCTTTAAAAGGTAGAAATATAAGACAGCAACTTGAGGATTTGGGTTTTACACCTGCTCCTGATGATCCGAATATCCTGCATGCAAAATTTGATGACCGGGATTGTATTAGACAGTGGTCAGAATACGAAATTATCGCGGTATTACAAGATGACAATACGTTAAGGAGACTTCTTAAACCCGTCATGAATGAGCGAGTTACCCGGCTTGTAGGTCCAAGGATAGACATTGTAGGACATCGTGAAGGAATCCAAGAATTTCCGACAATTCCTTACAGTTATCCTTATTCAATTCTTACTGTCAAAAATGATTTTATGCAATTCGATCTCGAGTTCAAGTTTGGCCTAGATATTGCCGAAAATAGCCAAGTTATTTTTAGAGAATTAGCAGCCGACGAAGTTGGAGTTGACACTTGTAAGGAAATTGTAGAGCCTAGTGGTTTTGTTATTGGTGGAATAAATTCCACAGAACAAATAAAAGGGTTACCTACTTTAACTGGTGTATCTATAGCAAAACTTGAAAGAGACATGAGGCAGGAAGAGTTTTTGGGAAGCGAATCGCTGTTGAATTTAATGGCTTCTGACAACGATTATGTGCTATCTCAAAGACTCACTCATCAACAACTGGCACTACCATTAAAATATGCTTACGCATTTTATGAAAATGGTTTCGGAAAATCTTTTATTTACCAATATAGGAAATACGAGATTAGAGTAATGCAATGGCGAGGATACAAACACTCACCATTCAATGACGGACTAATGACAGACTTAGACATGATTATTACTGATATAGAGACCGGAAACACCATTGAATGTTCAGCTTTAGTTCCAGAAATGATTGAGCGATATGGTTTTTATGAGGGTCGAGACGCTCGTTATCGACTTAACCCCCAGCAAGTAGTTGAGTTTTTCAGGTTAAACGGTAGTTAACTACATTTCAAATCTACTTCTTTAAGACTTTGTTGTTTGTTGTGATACTGAAAGTCTTGCTCATGGGGTAAAATTAGCTTTACAAGAATTTACAAGAGGACCTCTTGCAAATGCTCTCGGAGCAGGTTAAAAATACTATTAATTAGAGCGACAGTAACTCTTTGGGGGTCTGAGACAAAATCTCCAGTTTATTTTCCCCATTAATATATACCAGGTCTTCGATCCGGATGCCAAATTTATGTTCCAGATACACGCCAGGTTCAATCGTCAACACCATGCCGGGTTTCAATTGTACCTCTTGTTTAATTGATAGCCGGGGAGTTTCGTGAATTGCCAGACCCAAACTATGGCCCAGACTGTGCGGATACGTAGGCAGGTTTGCTTGCGCAATAATGTTACGTACTTCCTGATCCAGAATTTGTCCACTGCGTTCGCCGGTTTCCAGTAACACGAGGGCCTTGAACTGGGCTTGAAGTACGGTTTGATAGACTTGTTTTTGTTCGTTCGTAGGTTTGCCAAAGAAAACCACACGGGTCATATCTGCACAATATCCATTTACCCGCGCACCGAAGTCAAGCAGAATGAGGTAGGTATCAGAAAGGGTCAGACCTTCAACGTTTTCAAGGTCTGACCCTGAATAGTGGGGAAGGCTAGAATTCTTTCCGAAGGCGACAATTGGGGAAAAGGCACTAGTTGCTCCCTGTTTTCTGAAAAACGATTCGATTTCCCAGGCCAGCTCGGTTTCGGAAATACCAGACTTAATTTTCCCAATAATAGATGCAAAACACTGATCAGTTAGTTTTGCTGCGGCTCTCATATTTTTCAGTTCATCCGGACGTTTGAACATGCGCCGCGTTTCAATTTTACTTCGCATTGGAATCAGTTTAAGTTGTGGCAGTTCTTTTTCCAGTTTTCTTAGTTCCGCAACTGTCAAATCAGCTTCCTCAAAGCCTAACGATTTGACTGATGCATCGAGTAATTCCTTAAGCGCTGCAGTTAGTGGTTTTTCCCGGGAAATCTGTACAACTCTCAATTGTAGTTTGAGTTTGTTGTGCGAAGCATCCAGCGAAGCGCTTGCGCTAGATCCTTTTCCGCCTACTGGCGGATCAGGATGACGTTGTGTCAGCGCTTTTGCCTGTTCCAAATAGAGCGCGTTGGTTAGCAGATAAACGTAATTAGGTAATAGTAAAACATACGCTTCACGTTCTTCCGGGTTGGCACCCCAAAATCCAGTCAGATAGCGAATGTTCACCGGATTAGACACAAGCAGGGCGTCGTTTTCCAGAGAAGTAGTCATACTGCAGATTATACACTGGGAAGCGGTTAGGTTTCAGGGGATGCTTTGGGAGAAGCTTTGGGGGTTGCCGAAGGTTTTGGTGAAGCTTCCGTTTTCACTTCGGTTGCAGCAGAAGGAGATGCTGGCGCAGCCGTTTGGCCAAGCAAATCCTGCGGAATCCGGAAAATGCGAATCGCCTCAATTTTGGTGTTGTCGTCTTCGAACGGCGTGCCCCAGACTTCGACCCAGTCATTTTTTACGAGCCGTGACAAACCACTTTTCCCAGTTTTTTTGGCTTCGGTATATTCATCAGCGGTAGTAGTTTTTTCGTATTCAAAAACCTGGGTTTTATCACCACTTAATTTGACCGCAAAATTACCAGCAGTGCGGTTAACTTCGCTTACGATTCCAGAAAAATGCAGCTGACCGGGTTGCAATAAAATCACCTTCGCATTCTGTTGCTTGTTTTCCTCATCGTATAAACCAAGTACGGTTGCGGTTAAGGAATTTTTTAAATCAACGGCTGCGCCTTCAGTTCTCGTTTTGCCGAGTTTGTAAATTTTGGTATCATCGTCGAAACGGACTTTTACTTCATTACTGCCTACTGCCAGGGTAAAATTGGTTTTGGTGAGCGCGGCAATTTCGCCAAAAAATCCCCGTTTCTGGTTTTCCCGGATTTCGGCAACTTTGGTCGCCAGTTTTTCCTTTAAATCCTGAATTTTTTTCTCATCCACCATTGAGGATGCAGCGGGTGAGTTTTTGGAATCACTCGATTCCTGAGCGAGTGACAAAGAAGCTATCATAAGAAAACCTGCGATAATGGTTAAAACAATCAGCTGTTTCATAATTTAAATATCATCGGCAAAATAAAATACGTTAATCAGTTCAGTTGTAGTGGTTTCATCTGAGATAAGTGAGACGACAATATCATTATTTCCCTCAACTAATTTAACCGGAGCTGAATACTCACCGTTTTCAGAAGGGGTAACTACCTGGCTTTTGTCAGCCGTAGAAATAACCACCAGTTTGGTATTTGCGGCTTTGCCTTTGAGTGTAATTGCATCAGACTGGCTGATTTCACCGTTTACGGGAGTTGTGATGGTTAGTCCTTCAGTAGTATTATTTTGAGCGGCAGTGGTGGAAGTTTCTTTTTGATTTGGAGATTTAATTTGCGGTAGTTTTGGCAGAATGCGCGGCACAACCCAGAGCGCAATGGCGGCGACCAGTCCGAGACCAAATCCGATGATGGACGCAACAATCGTATCTTTATTCATACCGGGTAGTAGATTTTTGATTGAGCAAGTCAATAAGTGCGAGGCAATTGTATTCGTGGCCATTGGTCTTGTCAAGTTGAGTGGTCTATAGTACCATGTCGCCATGGACGTTATCCCTCTTGGTCACAGCGCATTTAAATTAAAAGGCAAACTGGCTACGGTAATTTGCGATCCTTATGACCCGGAAATGACTGGTCTGAAACTTCCCAAAAATCACTTAAAAGCCCATATCGTGACGGTTTCACATCAACACCCTGACCACAACTACACAAAACCTGTAGAACCTGAAGATGAAGAATCGGAAGTACTTATTTTTTCTGAACCTGGTGAATACGAAGTGCGGGGAGTTGAAGTCACCGGGATTGGCACATTTCATGATAATTCAGAAGGCAGCGAGCGGGGAACCAATACGGTGTTTCGGATTACGGTTGATGGAATTCACATCGTCCACTGTGGTGATTTGGGGCACCAGTTGACAGAAGCGCAACTTGAACAAATCGGCAACTGTGATATTTTACTGATTCCGGTGGGCGGACACTTTACGATTGGTCCGACTGATGCGGTTAAAGTGGTTAACGCTTTGGAACCGGGGATTGTACTGCCAATGCATTATAAACGGACAGGGCTTAACGAAAAAAATTTTGCACCGCTGGTTGAAGTTGGCGAGTTTCTCAAAGAAATCGGCAAAGAAGCAGTGGTTGCGCAACCGAAGCTTTCCATAAGCAAAGACAAACTGCCTGAGGAAACCCAGGTTATAGTGTTAGAATAGTCGTGCCTCGTAGCAGTAGAAGCCACTATTAAATAGTTGACTAATGGTATATAACTTCTATACCTATGGCAAACCCCAGAATTCCACCGCACGACTTAACCGCAGAACAATCGGTATTAGGTGCAATTCTCCTTGATAAAGACGCGCTGATTGATGTAGCTGAGTTTTTGAAACCCGCGTATTTTTATAAAGAGGCGCACGCGCAAATTTTTGAAGCGATGCTGTCTTTGTTTGAACGGCATGAACCGGTTGATCTCGTGACTCTAAGTGCCGAGGTGAAAAAAAGCGGCAAGCTCGAGGCAGCTGGCGGCACTGAATATTTATCACAACTACTTGACACGGTTCCCACCGCAGCACATGCGGAAAAATACGGCCGGATTATTCATGGGTTCTACACGAAACGCAAGCTTATCAGCGCCGCAGCACGGATTACGGAAACCGCGTTTAAAGACGAAGGGGAAACACAGACGATTCTTGATACGGCAGAGCAGGAAATTTTTGCCATCTCGCAAATTCATATGCGCCGGGATTTCGTCCCGATTAAAGAAGCGCTGGCTGCCTCATTTGACCGCTTGGATGAACTGCACAAAAAAGCCGGCGGACTTCGCGGTGTTCCTTCAGGATTTGTTGATCTCGATAATAAGCTCGCGGGTATGCAGGAGTCGAATTTACTGATTTTGGCAGCGCGACCAGGTACGGGTAAAACTGCGTTTACTTTAAATATTGCGCAAAATATCGCGGCGGGTTACAAAATTCCGGTTGCCTTCTTTTCGCTCGAAATGAGCAAAGAGGAGCTGGTGGACCGGATGCTGGTGGCGCAAGCTGATATTGACGCCTGGCGGCTCAAAACCGGAAAATTATCCGACGAGGATTTTACGCGGCTTTCCGAAGCCATGGGGCAGCTCGCCGAAGCGCCGCTGTTTATCGATGATACGCCGGGACTTTCGATCATGGAAATGCGCACTCTGATCGTCGTCGGCGCGATCGCAGCAGTGGCGTGGAGTCGGTCACCGTTGACGCCCTCGGAAGACATCACAGCCAGTTAACTTAAAATTCCGGTGGTGGCGGTATCCCAGCTTTCGCGCGCAGTTGAAGCCAGGGGAACCCGAGAGCCGCAGTTATCAGATCTGCGGGAATCAGGGGCGATTGAGCAGGATGCAGATGTGGTCATGTTTTTGTACCGGCCGGAGAACGCAGACGGCGATAAATGGAGCTCGACCATGCTCACCAAATTGCTTGTGGCCAAACACCGCAACGGCCCGTTAGGCGAGATCGACCTCATGTTCCGAGGTGACCGGATCCGGTTCTACGGGATGGAGAAAAAACAAGCGGAAACCACCCAGGTAGCCTCAATTGCGGCGTAAAAATAGCTTGCAGTTTACTCTTAAGTCTAGTGTAATTTAAATTTTTAACTTCTCTTTAACGTAAAAAAGTATTACCGCTGGTAATCCAAAGACGAAAGCAAAAAGCGTCCAAATTAAAGATCTAGTTTCCATATATAGCCAGTAGGCAAATCCTCCATTTCGTGCGAATTGCATCACCATTGTTAATATGAGAGGTGTTATTTTATTTGAAGGTGAGAGTGATGATGGTACTAGCCCAAATTGTGGCAAGAATGGGGAGACAAAACTTACAATAACGTAGATCACAATAGATAATGTAAGAAAGTTTGTAATTTTTTGTTTTTTTATAAGACCTCCTTGTAAATTAACTTTTAATACAAAGTATATTTGTTTTTCGTGCCACGGGAGAGACTCGAACCCCAAATAAACCTTACTTCTTCGCAAGGTTGGAATTTATCCTGATAGCAATCGGGATCCTTGCTTCAGAAGAGCGGTTATTCGGAGCAGGCTCTCACTTCCATATTTTGTGGCGCGGGTGGGAATCGAACCCACATGATGTTGCCACCACAGGTTTTTGAGACCTGCGCGTCTACCAATTCCGCCACCGCGCCAAACCAGCTTCATTCTACCACTTTTTGGCCTTGCAAAGAAGGCGGGTGAAGAGTAAAATTGATTGTCAGAATGCTATTAAAAGCCAAACCAACAACCTGGCAAAAAGTCGACTCTGACACAGTCGTTTTTTTTGTGAGTGAAACTGCCTGGAAAAAGGAACTCGGCGAACTGGACCGGGCGTTTTTCAGCCAGGTGATTTTGCATGCCGAAGCCCAGGGGTTTACCGGAGGCTTAGGTAAGTTCTTCTCATATCCGATGGTTGACAAGACGCGCGTGCGCCGGGTTTTGCTTGCTGGAACAGGAAAATCTGCTGACTTGAATATCTACCGGATTCGAAAAGTGGCGGCATTGCTGGTGAAACAGGTGCGCGGCCTCGGAAGTGTAAATCTAGCGCTTTCTTTAACCTCAGAACCCGTAAGCATGTTGAAAACCGCAGAACTTGTCGTCGGAATGACTGAAGGACTGTTTTTGGGTAGTTACCGGTTCCAAAAGTACCAGGCACACCGCAAAGACGAAAAACTAGTTGAGGTCTGGTTACTCGTGTCAGCAGCCCGGCTTGAAGTTGCAGCGCAGGCGATTGAACAAGGCAAGCTGTTTTCTCAAGCGACGAATTATGCCCGGGATTTGATTAACGAACCTCCTTCTTTGACTACCCCGACCTACCTGGCAAATGAAGCGAAAAAACTCGCGAAAAAGGGGATAGAGGTCGAAATTCTTGACAAAAAGCAAATCGAAAAGCTGGGTATGCATTCATACCTTTCAGTGAGCCGTGGGTCTGAGGAAGCGCCGAAATTTATCAAACTGATTTACAAAGCCGGACGACAGCGCGTCGTCATTGCCGGTAAAGCTATCACCTTTGACACCGGTGGACTGTCACTGAAAGATTCCAAAAACATGGAGACCATGAAGCTTGATATGGCAGGCGCGGCTGCAGTTTTAGGTATTTTTAGCGTCCTTGCCGCACTCAAGCCAAACGTCACGGTGGTAGGCCTCATTGCCGCAACCGAAAACATGCCCGGTTCCAAGGCTACTAAACCTGGTGATATCGTTAAAGCCTTAAACGGCAAAACCATTGAAGTTTTAAATACGGATGCTGAGGGCAGATTAACGCTGGCCGATGTCCTGTCCTATGCCGTAACTTTGAAGCCGGAAGCAATTATCGATTTAGCAACATTGACTGGAGCGTGCATGGTTGCCCTCGGCGAGGAAATTGCCGGGATGTGGTCAAATAATTCGCAGCTTACTGCCAACTTACAAAAAAACGCCGAAGCAGCCGGAGAAAAAGTCTGGCCGATGCCACTTGAAGAAGAGTACCGCGATTTAGTCAAAAGCGATGTCGCCGACCTCAGAAATATTGCCAAAAACCGCTATGGCGGAGCAGTGACTGCGGCCTTATTTTTGGAAGAATTTGTCGCTAAAATCGCTTGGGCGCATTTAGACATTGCCGGGCCGGCATTTGAAGAAAAAGAAACTCCGGTTAACCCCAAAGGCGGAGTCGGCTTTGGCGTGCGGATGCTTTTAAATTGGCTTAAGTCATTCTAAAGCCCAAACCCCACCCACAAAAATCCAACTACGGTAACTACCTGCGTCACTACTCCCCACGGATACTGCAGCCGTTCGTGGGCAATTGACTGGACTTTGTACAAATAATAAAACAGCTTCGGCGAGTTGGGCATCAAGATATAGTACGGGGCTTCAAGCCAATCCGGAATCAGGGAAGCAATGATGGCAATTACAAGTGTCGATTGATTTGGCACAATTGAAGAAAATAGCAAATAGGTGCCGATAAGGGCAATCAGCGTTTCAACAATCGCAAGTGTTCCTGTAACAGACCGGGGTCGGTTGCGCCAGTTGGTGCCCAGGTCCCAGTGCGGAATCATGTCGCATAAAAAATGGGTCGCAAAGGCTACCGTGCCGGCCGCAAACGGATCGCCGATTTTTGCGGCAATTGCGGCTCCAATGAGTGCATGAGAAATTGATGTCATATTTACACTCCCTTATGTACGTTCTATAGTAATAATAAATTACTTCTCTGACAAGTTACCCGGTCTTTACACAACATGCATAAAAATGTTTTGATTCAAGTCTTACGGATTATTCCATTTCGAAATCTCTGGTTTGCACAAGTGGTGACTCAGATTGTCGTCAACATGCTCATTTTTGTGCTCGGCGTCGTGATTTACGAAACCACTGCCTCAAATACCGCAGTTTCCGTATTATACATCGCCGTAGGAATACCAGCAGCAATTTTCGGAATAATTTCAGGCGTTTTTGTTGACCGGTTGCCCAAAAAAGGATTACTCATCAGTACCGTATTTGTGCGGGCCGGACTCGTACTTCTACTGGTTTTCAGTCGCGGACACCTCACTGCGCTGTATGTCATAGCCGCGCTTATTTCAATTGTCGGCCAGTTTTTTATTCCGGCAGAGGCCGCACTGATTCCGCATTTTGTTCAGCGGGAGTTACTGCTGCCCGCTAATTCACTGTTTACGATGACGTTCTATAGCGCCATTATCGGTGGATTTGTTGCTGGTGGACCACTTCTTGACCTTTTAGGCTGGCAAACATTGCTGATTCTTTTGGTCGGTGCATTTGTCGCAGCCGGGGTGTTACTACTTTTTTTGCCGCGCGAACCGTTTTTGCCGAGTGCGCAACAATTATCATTCACTACTGTGCTCAATGATTTGCGTGCCGGAATTAATTTTATTTATAAAACCATCCGCGTCCGAGAGGCGATAACCCTACTGCTGTTAGCGCAAGCCGTGATTGCAATTTTTGCCTCTCTGGGACCTGGATTTGCGGACCGGATTTTATATATAAAATTAACTGATGCGTCAATTCTCATCCTCGGGCCTGCGGCACTCGGCATGATTTGCGGCGCTATTTTTATCAGTCAGGTAAAAAGCCGGTTTTCCAGGCGCAAACTGATTACCGCCAGTATCATTGCGTCGGGATTACTGTTTATGCTGGTGGCTTCACTGGCCGCGTCTTCCCGCTATGACCTGCCACGAGTTATTAATGTGGGCATTCTACCGATAGCAATTGCCTCATTTTTTTGTTTAGGCTTTGCCAACAGCCTGATTGACGTGACCTGTAATACGATTTTGCAGGAACAGACTCAAGAACATATGCGCGGACGGGTGTATGGAGTACTTGCTTCTTTGATCGGCGGAGTGGCTATTTTGCCGGTTTTTGTAAGCGGTCTGCTTGCTGATACGTGGGGGGTGGGGACCGTGGTTTTTTGTTTAGGTTTAGGACTTGCTGGTTTAGGTATTCTAGTTGGTCGACTTCATTCTGCAGTCGCGCATTGATTTTAATTGTTACTTAGCCCTACAATAGCAGTACTCGTATGATGCCAACGTTAATTAGTATCGGGTCATTTTCTATTTCTTCGTTTGGCTTTTTTTGTGCCGTAACATACTTAATTGGAGCTTTTCTTATCTGGCGGGTGTTCCGGGACAAAGGGATTGAAGACGAAAAATTCTTTGATAATTTTCTGGTGGTATCCATTATTTCATTTTTGGGAGCGCGGTTATTTTTTGTGCTGACTCACTGGTCAATTTTTTCCGGATTTCCGTTGGGCGCGCTTTTTATCGGGAAAAACCCGGGTTTTTCACTGTGGGGATTACTGGCAACCGCCGCACTTACACTGATCTGGTACTGCCGGAAACAACGACTGGAAACAGGGGTGATTGCGGATGCGTATGCCCAGGCATTGCCGGTAATGATGATTTTCTGGTCACTCGCGCTGTTTTTAGACGGAACGATTATTGGAAAAGAGACCTCCTGGCCAACTGGAATTATCCAGACCGGACTGGCGGGTTTGCGGCACCCGGTAGGAATGTACGCATTAATCCTGTCTCTGGTAATGAGCCTCAGTTTATTTTTCGTGCTGCGCTTTTTCGGGCGGCGCAACTTGCCGTGTGGTACAATTACGCTGACGATTCTTTCCTTTTTAGGAGTTTCACAACTGCTACTTGCATTTTTTAGAGATGATCTTCTATACTGGCAGGGATTTCCGGTTGATTTGATGATTGCAACCGTCGTCTGGATTTCGCCGCTGCCGCCGCTTTACCTACTTTTAAATGGTGGTAAGCTGGTAACTCAAGTTAAACAGAAAGTAACAGCATTGGTGAGCCGGCCAAAATTATGAAAAAATTGACACTACCGCGTGAGACACTAGTCGATATTGAGTCACATCTGCAAGCAGAAAAGCAACGCATTGGCGCCCAGATTAAAGACCTATCGGCGCAGGATCCGTTTCGCGATACGGAGCGCCTGACCGATAATGCGGCGTCTGATACTGAAGCAAGCGAAGAAACAAACCATGAACGCTATCAGGCAATGGTTGACGAGTTAAAGAGTAAACTCATGGAGATTGAATCGGCACTTGTCCGGATTCAGAAGGGGAGCTACGGACTGTGCCTCAGTTGTCACAACCTGATTGATACCGATCGTCTGGCTGCGATGCCGACTGCCACCTTGTGCATGGATTGTCAAAAAAAACGCTCCGGTTAACATACCCACATGGATTCACCCGTGTACGCAGTTCTTTACGAAGACGACCATCTCCTGGTGATTAATAAACCAAGTGGAATCATTGTCAACCGCGCAGACACGGTTACCACCGAAACGGTACAGGACTGGATAGAAAACAAATTTAGAATTAAGAATTTAGAATTAAGAATTACGGATGATGACTTTAGAGCACGAAGCGGGATCGTCCACCGGATAGACAAGGAGACTTCAGGCTGTTTAATCATCGCCAAAGACCCGGAGAGTTTTTATGCCTTGCAAGCTGCTTTTAAAGCGCGGACAGTTAAAAAAACGTACATTGCGCTCGTGCATGGATTTTTAGTTCCGGAAAGTGGAGAAATAAACGCGCCGATTGCGCGACTGCCGTGGAATCGGGAGCGGTTTGGTGTGGTAGCGGCGGGTAAAGAAGCGCATACGGCATATAGCGTGCTCGATTATTACACCGATGATCAGCGCGAGTATTATACGTTGGTTAAATTATTCCCAACCACGGGGAGAACCCATCAACTACGAGTACACTTAAAATACCTGGGTTTTCCAATTTGCGGAGATTATCTCTACGCAGGTAGAAAACAGCAACGTAAAGACCGTTTATGGTGTCCGCGGGTGTTTCTGCATGCGGCAGAGATTTCATTTCCACATCCGAAACGTAAGGAGACGATTACGGTCACGGCACCAGTGACTCTTGACTTGCAAAAAGTACTGGCGCAACTCAAAAAAACTCAACCGGAAGCCTTGACGTAACTACACACTTCACCTGCTTGTTCACCATCACTAACTACGTTACGATAGTGGTATGCCCATTTCGGTACTCACGTATTTGCTGGTGATTGTCTGCACCGCATTTATTTTAGGTGCGGTGATGCGTTTCATAAAACAGCCTCCGGTCATCGGCTATCTCATAGCCGGATTTATCCTCAGCCTGTTTCTCAAAAGCAACGAGACTAATGAAATTGTCAATTTCCTCTCAGAACTTGGGATTGTGTTTCTCTTGTTTACGCTCGGCATCGAGTTTTCGTTCAAACGCCTCGGTAAGGTAGCTCATATTGCCATAATTGGCGCGATAGTCCAGATTCTGACTACCATGTTGTTTGGAACTCTACTAATAACTGGTTTCGGGTTCAGTTTATTTGCAGCTTTTTTTATGGCGAGCGCATTTTCACTGTCTTCAACCGCCATTGTCGTCAAAATTTTAACTGATAAAGGCGAAATGGATACGTTGCCTGGGGAGATTATGGTGGGCTGGTTGGTGGTTCAGGACCTGGCTGTATTGCCGTTGATGATTATTTTGCCTTCACTGGGCAAAGAAATGTTAAGCGGTGGGTTGACACCCCTGTCTTTTCTCTTGCTTGCCAAAAATACTCTATTCGCATTTCTTGCCTTAGGCCTCGTGCTGTATGCGGGTAAACACCTAGTACCCTGGATTTTGAAAAAAATCGCCGGCCTCAATAGTCGGGAACTACTGTTAGTTTCAGTATTTATCATTGTGATTATTGCTGCAGTTCTTACCCAGCAACTCGGACTTTCGGCCGCAATTGGCGCGTTTCTGGCTGGTTTACTGATTGCCGAATCATCGCAAATGCATGCCGTGTTTTCGGAAATCAGGCCGCTGCGTGATTTGTTTGCGATGATTTTCTTTGCCACACTGGGGTTAATTCTGCCTGACGGATTTATTCTGCAAAATATCATGACGATTCTTTCTTTGTCACTGGTTATTATGCTCGTAAAATTTGTAATAGTTTTAAGTTTGGTGTTGTACCTGGGGTATCACGCCAAGACCTCATTTATCGTCGGCGTCGGCCTTATAGAAATTGGCGAATTTGCATTTGTGCTGGCGCGAGTCGGGCTATTTGGCCAGACGATCACCACTTTTGAGTACGGCATGATTGTTTCGGTAGCGTTAACCTCAATACTTATCATGCCACCCCTGTTCCTGGCAACTCCACGGATTTACACGCTGTTGCGTGAATCTTCGAAAAAACGCTGGCCATATCTCTACACGCGTTTATTTACGAGTTTCGAACACCGGCAAATGCTGGAAGAATTGCCTTTGCGAGATCACGTGGTGTTATGCGGCTATGGCCGGGTAGGTAAATACGTAGGAGCGGCGTTAGAACTAGCTAAAATTCCCTATCTGGTGGTTGAGTATAACCAAAAAAAAGCCACCGCGCTGAAAGAACGGAGGATACCGGTCGTATACGGAGATCCGGCTGACATCGATATTCTAGACTACGCCCAGGTGGACAAGGCGCGCGCTGTCGTGATAGCGATTCCGGATTTACACACCCAGGAGCAGGTAATTGTAAACAGTCAGACACTAAAGCGAGATATCATCATTTACTGCCGTTCACATCAGGATGAACAGCAAAAAATGCTGCAGGCACTCGGAGTGACGGAAGTGATTCAACCGGAATATGAAGCGTCGGTGTCAATTTCCAGGCGACTGTTGCAGCTTTTTTCCGTTACGCCTACGGAAATTGAGAAAAAAATCAGCCAGCTGACCCTCGTACATCAGGCCGTGTGAAAAACTCTTAGTCTGATGGTACAATTCCCAAACCGTTATGAATACATTTAAATTTACCGTACGTTCGCGCGACCAGAAAACCCTAGCACGCGCTGGCGAAATTACAACTCCACACGGAGTCATCGAAACTCCAGCTTTTGTGCCGGTCGGCACCCAGGCGACGGTGAAATCATTGACGCCTGAGGAGTTACAGGTGCTTCAGGTAAAGTTATTTTTTGTAAATACCTATCACACGTATCTACGTCCCGGGATTGAGATTATAAAAAAGATAGGTGGATTACATAAGTTTATGAACTGGCATGACCCGTTAATTACCGATTCCGGCGGGTTTCAGGTGTTTTCATTGGGCAGCAAGCGGCTTGTGAACCTGGCTATTTCTGAGTCCTCAGTACTGGACCAAGCACGATTTACGAAAAAGTTAGAGAATGCCAAAGCGGAAAAGACCCAGGTTTTTCCTGATGATTACCGGCCAGTTGGACAACTCGTAACTATTGACGATGAAGGAGTCACATTTACCTCGCACTGGGACGGAGTAAAACACCGGTTTACGCCAGAACTGTCAATGCAACTGCAATTTGCATTAGGTGCTGACATCCATATCGCTTTTGATGAATGTTCACCCTATCCAACTACCGAGGAGTATGCCCATCAAGCGATGGAACGCACGCATGCATGGGCAACGCGAAGCCTCCATGAGCACCGGAAATTACAAATTCGCGAGCAAAAATTGGGGAAAGCGTATCAAGCACTCTACGGCGTGGTGCAGGGGAGTGTGTATCAGGAGTTACGCATAGAGTCTGCAAACTTTATTGCCGCGCAAAATTTTGATGGAATTGCAATTGGCGGTGTGGCAGTTGGAGAAAGTAAAAAGGAAATGCGAAATGTTTGTGACTTAGTAGTGCCGCGGTTACCGAAGCATTTACCGCGGCATTTACTGGGAGTAGGAGAGATTGATGATATTTTTGATCTTATCGAGCGCGGGATCGATACATTTGATTGTGTCCAGCCCACTCGCCTGGCGCGAATGGGGCAACTACTAATTCACCGGAATTTATCCGGCTTCACGCTTGATATCACCAAAAAAGCGCAGGCTGCAAGTTTTCTGCCAATTGATGAGAAGTGCAGTTGCTATACGTGTACAAATTTTACCCGGGCATATCTCCACCATTTATTTCGAGTCCGCGAACTACTCGGATACCGCCTGGCAACTATCCACAACCTGCATTTTGTTGTAGATTTGACGCGGCAAATTCGGGCGCATATTATGGATCATACATTTGGTGAATTTAAACGCGCGTATTTAGCAGGTAATCAGGGTCTTGATAAATAGCACAAAAGTCATAACAATACTAAGAAAGGAGGCATATGTCCAGTAGCGACTTTCGCAAACGGGAAGGCAAAAAAATGAAAAAATCTGAACTCGAAAAGCGAGCTCAAAAAATTGCAGGCCAGAGTCCCGGCATGTTCACCATGCCTGAAGTCCTCGGAGCCCACCGGAAAAAACGCTGACCCGTTCGTAAGAATATAAGCAAATAGTATGAAATCTGCCCGCAAACCAGATGTTAAACGAATTGTGGTCTGGCTCAGCCTGTTTTTATTACTGGTATTGATTATTTTTGCCATCCGGCTGGTACTGGAGTACCGGAGTTCGCTTTGGGCAAAAGAACAGGATCGCATCGGCATCCTGTTTTACACCTCTCCCGTGATATTGATTTCATTTTCCCGCAGCGAAGAGGCACACAGCATCATGACGCTGCCTGAAGCGGCGTTAACGCGCGTCCCGTTTGGGTACGGTGAATACCGTTTGGGCGCCACTTGGAAACTCGGACAACTGGAAAAAAAACGTGAGCTGTTTGCGGAAACCGTGGCTGATTTGACTGGTGTGCGGATCAATGGATGGTTTGGTTTGGATGAACCAATCAGTTTGAGTGCCGCAACGGATGCCGAGCTATTAAATTCACTTAAAGAACATTTTTCACTTTCTTCGCTATTTCGCAAAGGTTTCGCAACCAATCTAGGCAAACTCGATACAGTGATGATGGGGTTACTCTTTAATGCGCTGAAACCGGGAAATACATTGATCTACCTGGCCGACCGGAACGAATATTTATTCCAAGCTGACGAGTTGCCAAACCAGGTACCAGTAAAGAAAGTGAATCAAGTGGCGTTTGCAGAATACTTGGAACAAAAATTTGAAAATCCATTAGCTCGTAGTGATGGGTTGACCATGCAAATTGTGAACACCACCGATGTGACCGGAGTTGGCTCAAACTTTGCCAAATACCTGAATCATTATGGGGGAAAAGTGATTGCGGTTGTCAACGACATCCCTACAATCCCAAATTGCGAAGTGAAAGTGAATGCGGCCCATGAAAATGCCCAGATTGTGAAGTATCTAGTTAATGAGTTTATGTGCACTAAATTGTTAACAACTGATACTCTGGAAGCGGATATTGAAGTTTTGGTGGGGCAAGTCTTTGCCGATCGCTGGAAGTAGTTTAGTTAAATTCGTCACTTTCTGTTTCTGTTTCGGTTTCAGTTTCTGTTGGTCGGGGCAGGATCAATGGATTTATGCCGCTTTGAAATGGAAACGAGGACAGCTGAGCATATTTTTTGCTGCGCTTCAACTCTCTTATAAACACTACCACGGTATTTTTCTCGACATTTTTAACATACGCATCATACGTATTGCCTGCAGCAATCAGCTTAATCAGCCGATGTGAAAGATCATCCGGCAAAGCGCCTAAATAATCTCCTTTGTTGTTTCGAATCTCAATTGAGTGCCGGCGGGAATGCAGCATGACTTGTTGCGCGGTCATCACATTACAGAGCGTGCGCACCGGAGCCGGATACACGAGCGTCACAATTTTAGTTTTACCCGGTTCTTCGAGGAATATGGTTGGGCTGGGAGTGACTGTAGGATCCTGAGAAATATCTTTCCGGGTTAAATTGGTCAGCCATTTTAAATTTTTGAGCGCAATCGGGTTGTATTTGTCAATCCTCAAAACGCGCTTGTAGACGGTTTTGGCGGACGCAATATTACCGGATTTGAGATAGGCATAGGCGAGGCGGTTAAGCGCCGCCACATCCTCACTGTTTAGTTCGATCAGATCCTGATTCAAGCGGATCGCTTCTTTCCAGTTTTGCGCGAGGGCGCTCTTGATTGCACGAGAGATGAGTGTTGCATCCATGGGATTAAGGTACGTAATCTGACTCGGATCCAATAACTATAAATGTAACAATATAAGTTTTGAGTCTCGCTTGTCAAGGGATTTTTTTTTACCCAATCACGGCATTATATGATAAATGGTGCCACTTGTGTAATCAGCTACAAAAAGTTCTCCTTGCTCATTTTCACCAAAAGTGGTGATCTGGTATGGAGTTTGGGTGAGTTGAGTTGTTTCCCAGGAGGAGCCTTGCGTGCGCAGTCCCCAGACGCGGCCGCTACAGTAATCCCCATAGAGGTATACGCCGTAAAGATTTGGAAATTGTAGTCCGCGGTAACGGTAGCCGCCGGTAATCGAACACCCCAATGAGTGGTTGTACTCAGCAATGGGTAGCGTTAATCCGGTTTGAATGCAGCCGCTTGCCGGGTTAAAGCAATGAGTACCTTCCATGATGCGCCAGCCGTAATTTTCACCGCCGTTGCTTAGTGCGCTTTGCCAGTTAAGTTCTTCCCATTGATTCTGGCCGACATCGGCAATCAGTAAATCTCCAGTATCCCGGTCAAAAGAAAACCGCCACGGGTTGCGCAGACCCATGGCCCAGATTTCAGGGCGATACGCGCTGTTTCCGACAAACGGGTTGGTTGGCGGGATTTGATACTGAGTCAGATTTGATTCGGAATCGATTCGCAAAATTTTACCCAAAAGCTCGGCCGGATTCTGCGCGCGGTTTTGCGGGTCACCGCTGGATCCGCCATCACCCATGCCAATGTATAAATACCCATCTGGCCCAAATTGTAATTGTCCGCCGTTGTGGTTTGAAAACGGTTGCGCAATTGTTAATACTATCTGTTCTGAATTCGGGTCGGCAACGTTTGGATTACTGGTGAGGCGAAAACGCGAGATGACCGTGTTGCCGTTCGTATTCGTGTAATTAACATAAAAATATTGTTTTGACGCAAAACCAGGAGGGAACGCCAGCCCCAGTAAACCGCGTTCTCCGCAACAGGATACGCGCGCGGTAATGGTTAAAAATGGAGTAGTGAGCAGGTTGCCATTTTGGATGATATGAATTTGGCCAGACTGTTCGACCACAAACAGCCGGTTAGTGCCATCAGCCGCGTTGGCTATGGTGACCGGTGAGGGAACAGTTGCTATAGGCGCAAAATTTAAAACCGGCCACTGGGTGCTTGGTGAAGGAGTGGGAGTTACGGCGGAAGACTCAATTGCAAAGTCGATGCTATTAACTTTTTGATCTCCATTCAGATCAAATTGACTTTGCGTCCGGTTCCAGTCAGTCAACAGCAGGCGAACAGAATTGAGGTCAGCGTGGCTGGGGACAGCCAAAAATGAGAATAAAAATAAGCTAAATAGAAGCCACGCTTTCACAACTTTTTTATCATAAAGGCAGGCAAGTTATTAGTCAATCAAGAAGCGGTAAATGGTATAATGGATTCATGTCAGGTCACAGCAAATGGTCCACCATTAAACGGCAAAAACAGGCTACTGATCAGGTGCGCGCACAAACATTTACCAAACTGGGAAACGCAATTACTGTTGCGGTACGGGAAAGTGGCGGGATTGTGGATCCAAATTCAAATATGCGCTTGCGTCTTGCTGTAGAAAAAGCCCGGGCTGCCAATATGCCGAAAGACCGGATCGAACGTGCTATTGCGCGGGCACAAGGAATTGGGGCAGGGGAGGCATTACAGGAAATCGTGTATGAGGGATTTGCTCCCGGAGGGGTGGCGGTTCTTATTGAAAGTGTCACCGATAATCCGCAGCGTGCAGTCAGCAGTATTAAAAATATATTTTCCACCTACGGCGGAAATCTCGGTGGCAGCGGTAGCGTTGCATATCTTTTTGAAAAAGTTGGTATGCACACAATCAGCAAGTCCCAAAAGGAACCTGCAGCGTTACTTGAACTGTTGATGCAAATAAACGCCGAAAATTTTATTGAGACCGAATCTGAAATTACTATATTTACCAAAGTACCTCATTTTCACGAAGTTAAAGCAGCGCTTGAGGCACAGGGAATAGTGCCTGAAACCAGCGAATTAGTCTACCGCCCAAAATCCATAATGGAGGTGTCAGATCCCGGCATCAGGTCTTCGGTATATAAATTACAAGCAACGCTTGAGGCGCTTGATGATGTGCAAAAGGTTTTTGTGAACGTAACTGCGGAAACATAAGTCTGACTCTGCATGAAAAAAACTACCCGCCTTTTACCACGCCTGCAACTGCCCGTATTTTCCAAACGGCAGCAATTTGTGGCAGTGACCGTAGTCTTAACCCTGGTCCTCATGGCGACGCAACTTATTTCCGATACACTCCGATTGGATGTATTACTGGTGGTTTCAGGTATTGCGTATATTTTATCGGCACTATCTTTGCGGGAGGAACTCAGAGGTTGGGATTTTGTGACGCTACTTATTTTGCCGTCGTATTTTACGGCCGCGGTTTTCGTATTTTATTTTCTCTTGCCCACACTTTGGTTGACCCGATTGCCGATTGCCGTGTTATATGCCGTGGGTATCTATGCGATCTTACTTACCGAAAATATCTACAATGTAGCGTCTGAGCGCACGATTCAACTTTTGCGGGCTGCCCACAGCGTCGGTTTCCTGCTTACTCTGGTTACCACCTTCTTTCTTATGGACACGGTGTTGTCTTTACGATTGCCGTTTTATCTGAACAGTGTGACCTCTATAGTAGTTCTCTTTCCTTTGATATTACAGGCACTGTGGTCCATGGAACTGACGCAGAAGATATCGGCAATGGTTTTGTGGAGCAGTTTTTCGTTAACGCTTATTCTGACTGAACTAGTGGTGCTTTTTTCTTTTTGGCCAATTCGTACGACCATTGAAGCGCTATTTATCACCACGATATTTTATTCACTGGTCGGGATGACGCAGCAGTTTCTAATCGGACGTTTGTTTCCCAACACGACCCGGGAATTTTTACTAGTTCTCGTAATTGTATTTTTCCTGGTCATGGGGATGACCCGTTGGGGCGCAACTTTATAAGCAGTAATCCGATAAGCCAGATAAACCAAATTTGGTTTCAGTATCTTTTTTATAAATTAATTCTAAAAAAAACTAACCAAGCAACCAGAGGAGAGGGAAGTGGTTGATATGGTTTGATATGTATGCCGCAGGCGGCACCTGCAAAGTTTTCACGATATCCTATAATAATTTTCACGGAATTAAGCAACCTCAGTTCGTGTCTGAAAAATGTCGTCTACAGGCAGAGCACAGTGAGTACATAATGTACGCACAAAACAACTTGTTTAGAAAGTCATTCTGCTCCAAATTAGAATTAACTCCCCACAAACTCGTATACAGATTTAGCCTCAAAAATATTGGTTTAGACTATCATGAAGCTCCAAAATAAAACCGAAAACATCTTCGATCAGTATATTCCAGCGACATATGTCTGCGGGAATTATTTAGCCTTGAACAAGTGTAACGCAGAATATTTTTTCTGCAAAGTAATACCCACGAAAATTATCACTTAGAGCTTTATTATGCTCTAAATTGTACTTTTACAAGGCCCGAACAAAACCGAAAGCCTGCTCTCACGATTAGTGTCACCTGAAGCTTTAATTTAAGGTCACCGCCGAGCACGCTTTATTCGTGCGTGTGGTGCTCAAGCTCTCCAAAATAGAAGAGAGGGCACCTTCCCGCTTGCTTGCAGCTACTTGTAGGCGGAATAGATTTTCAACCGCTTCACCTCAGAAATAAATGCATGTGCAACGGTTGCATTTAGATGATGTGCAGGCGGAGTATGTAGTAGTCGTCTCTGTAATGTCGCACAATAATACTTTTACGACGTCAAATATGGGTACTGCATGGAGAAGTGCTGATTTTTGCGTTTCTCACTTGTTGTTAACAATGGGTTTATTTTGAATTGTAAATTGTATCCTGAGTTACTTCCGCTTTATGGGGCGCGTTTACATTAATTAAATATTTTGGCCTGGTAACCATTTCTTAGTTAGTTCGATTTAGTTGCAACCGTTTACTTAACCTAGCTGTTGGTTAAATCAAATGCCTTCCAGGGCATTACAGAGGCTTACATTTAGCCATGCATAACCCAAAGCACAAACGTGCTTATGATAACTCAGAAATCAGTGTTTCAGAAATCAGTGTTTTTAAAAACTTAAAGTTGCCGACATGGTCTGATTTTGGTTCAGTCAAAATACCGGTTTCGTTTTGGCTGGAAAATAATTTAAGCAATTGTTTCATTTCCTGATGGTTAGGAAGCGCTAAATTGGTCTTAAAAACATCACTATAAAGTAAGCCATGATAATCTGTACCATTATATGGTGGAATCAGATATCCGGCATGAATCAACTGTGTTTTAACAACTAATTGTTTGGTTTTTTCATATAAGAACTCAAAAATTTCGGCGCGTTTTTCACTGATTATGTTGGCTGCAGTATGTCCAAAGTCATTGGTAAATCCAAGATGTGGAACATCAAGTACTTGTTGCAAATACGCAAGCGGAAGTTCACCAAGATTAAGTACGTTATTTTTATCATCTGCGCTATACCAGTCACCCCCAATGGCTCTTAGTGGTACGCTTTCAACGAGTAAGCTCACTTGGCGTTTATGCGCGTAATGAGCAAGTTCCGTGAAAGATTCGCCGAGTAATTCAACGCAAACAGAAAAATCTATTTGTTGTCCCTGCTCATAAAATCTGCCCTTTTCAAAGTCTACGCCAGCCAGGCGGCTGCCGCCAGGATGAACGTTTACATAACGGCACTTATGTTTCTCAGCGACGTCAATGGTTTTTTTTACTAATGCTCGAGAGATTGCAAGTAATTTGGTATCAGGATAACAAAGATTTGCTAAAATACCATTTTGCTCGCCCCAAAAGTGTAAACCACATCCAACACTGAGTGATTTTATATACGCAAATAAATTATCGTATTCATCTATTTTTCCACTATGAAACCAAACTTCACAAAAATCCGGTTGTGTGGCGCGTAAGTCATCAAAAGAACTTTTTTGTAAACCTACCTTGATTCCTAGTTGCATAGGGTTGCATTGTACCATTTACGAACGCCCAGCCCAAAGTTAGAATGACGTCGCACAATTTTCCCCGCAGGCAAACACGTATTTACAGACGTCGCTTTTTGTTGTATTAATTATAAGTATATGAGCAGTTTATCCGAACTAATTACTGAATTTCTGGAACACTTACAAATTGAGCGCAACGTCTCCCCGCTTACCATCCGTAATTATCAGCACTATTTGCTACGTTTTAATAAATGGTTTTCCGAAGCCTCCTCTACTCCATCAGATCCGACTGCAATTACCAATGACACGATTCGTCGGTTTCGCATTTTTTTGTCCCGATATGCGGATGCTCACCAGATGACGCTCAAACGGGTGACGCAAAACTATCACCTGATTGCCTTACGGGCGTTTTTGCGTTATTTAGCCAAGCGCGATATAAAAGCCCTGTCACCGGAAAAAATCGATTTAGCCAAAGCTGAATCCAGGAGTCTTAAGTTCTTAAACCATGAGCAGCTGATGCGACTTGTCAACCAACCTGATATGTCAACACCGCAGGGAGAACGGGACAAAGCCATTCTTGAGCTATTATTTTCCACTGGTTTACGGGTATCAGAGCTTACGAAACTAAATCGCGAGCATTTGGACCTCAAAAGTCGGGAAATTGGTATTATCGGCAAAGGCGGCCGGCCCCGGGTTGTCTTTATTTCCGACGAAGCGGCAAAATGGCTAGAACATTATCTGCATGCCCGGAGTGAGACGTATAAACCGCTATTTATCCGTTACAGCGGCAAAAAGGCAGATCCAAACAAGGGTGATGAGGCTATGAGGTTAACGGCCCGCAGCGTCCAACGTCTGGTAGAAAAATATGTTAAAAAAGCGCATCTGTCGGTGAAAATCACGCCACATGGTTTGCGCCACACGTTTGCAACCGACTTACTTTCGTCTGGCGCGGACTTGCGGGCGATTCAGGAAATGCTCGGGCACAAAAATATATCTACTACCCAGATTTATACTCATGTCACCAATCCACAATTAAAAGCCATTCACCAGAAGTTCCATGATAAAAAATCCCCAGAGTCCTAAACTGCGTGTATGAACCCTAGTTCCAAAATTAGCCTTGGGAATTTCTCAGTCAGTGTATTACTGTTCTTATTGTCATTTGCCGTATTGTGGCCACGAAGTACATCTGCATATTTTCACCTTGATGAAATTTTCTGGATTTGCACTGATGAAAAATGGTTGCCAACGCAAAATATTCGCGACATTCAGCACAAAATTCCGGGAACTTCATATTTTTCCAATGGCCCGCTTGCAAAATATTTGTTCCAAGGTTGGAGTTACGTAATTCGCAGCCCTGGTCAATTTGCCGCAATTGAGTGTCCACGCTGGCCAGGATATTACGCGGATAAATCATTTACAGAACTTCCGCCGCAAATCCATGAATTACTGGTTAAATATCGTTTGTTAATAGCAGTTCTCGGCAGTATGTGCATTTCAGTTGCTTTTATATTTGGCAAGCAGTTAGTAAATAATTCCTTTGGACTGGTTTATGCAGCTTTGCTTTTCATTAATCCAATTTTTCAGGAGGCCGCAACACATGTTCTCTCAGAAATTCCGTTTTTACTTATTTTTCTAGTAAGTATGCATTGTCTGTATTGGTTATTTGCATCGGGTTGGGGTTCGTTACAAAAAATCAGCAAACGACACATCATAATTGCCGCATTTTTAATTGTCGTAACTAGCTTGATTAAGCCTGCTGGATTTATTCTGATCTATTTCGTCCTGTCATTATCTTGTCTACTGTATTTGAGACACGAAGTGAAAAAAGGGACAAAAGTTCTGCTATCGAAATATGCAGCACTTTTTACCGGAACGTTTATCGCCAGTTTTGTGGGAGTATATCCAGCTTTGTTTATTCCCAGTTTTGCTATGTTCTGGTGGCTAAAGGTAATTAGAGACACAGCTCAATTTCATGCGTATTACAACCCTTTTACGAGTGCTGCAGATCGGTTTGACTCTGTCATCGAAAAACTGCAAGTGGTAATTGCAGATCTAGTATTTCCGGGCTTGCAAACCGGATTATTAAACAAATTTCCTTTTGTGCTGCTTTTTACCATTACTGGAGTTATTGCACTGTTATTAATAATTCGCAAAAAGAGTCATGATAGCATTTGGTTTACCGCATCATTTATGCTGTTAGCGGGAGCAATTTTTGTCACCTGCGGATTTTTGCTGTTGCCGGTACATTGGGTGCGGTACTATCTGTCGCTTTTTTTGCCGGTGTTGTTACTTATTGAGGCTTACGGAGTATGGCACTGTCTGCTTATTTTTCAACTTCTCAAAAGAAAATACATTTTGCGCTAATTCTGTTTTGTTTTTGTATCACTTTCAGTCACCGCAAGGAGTTTACCGAGATCGGTTGTTAATTTTTTCGCATGTTCGCGGCTCATGCCGATACGGGTGATAATTCGCGTCTGGTTCCCGGTTTTTTGTGTGACGTCAAATACCACCCCAAATTGATTGATTGTAATGAAAATCCGGTCGGTGTATAAAATGGGCGTGGTGTCTAGGTTGATGTTTATGGTTGGTTTTGGTTCAGTAGCCATACTGGTCAATTATACATACAATTATATTTACAATTACTAGCCGGTTAAGGTGGCTGCGTTTACCAGGTTTTCCATCAAACAGGCGACGTTTACCGGCCCCGTACCTCCGGGCATAGGCGTGTAAAACCGGGCGATTTTTTCTACCTGGTTTTCATCATAATCACCTTTAAGTTTATGTTGCTTACGTTCCATACCAACGCCGATTAAAATAACTCCCTGTTTGAGGTGTGCCGGATTTACAATTCCTGCCTTGCCGATTGCAGAAATAACTATGTCAGCCTCCTTGAGATACTCTTCGGGGTGGTCCGAACGACTGTTAAGCATGATAAATGGCAGGCGGTATTTGCTTAAAGTGGCGGCAATTGGTTTACCGGCGGTTTCGCCTTTGCCCAAGAGAACGATATTTTTTTCCTTTAGCCAGGTCAGAAGTGGCTTTGAATAATTATCTTCTGGTGACGCGGTTTTTTGCAGTTTGTTGAAATAGATTTCATTAAATAATCTAAACATCGCTGAGCCTATTGGTGGTACGTGGGCTGATTTGGGCAAAAACCCGTCAACATCTTTATTCTTGGGCACCAGTTTACATAATGATTGAGCAGACAATGAAGGAGGCAGCGGCCGTTGCACGATAATGCCATGGATTTCCGGGTTGCGACTCATCTCTCGAATAAACTCGGCCAGTTTCTGATACAGCGGAGTTTTTTTAAACTGGTGTAAACTCAGACGGGCGCCAATTACACACGCTGCAATTGATTTTTGTTTAATGAATGACGCCGAAGCCGGATCATTACCTACCCAAATTACCGCAAGATGAGGAGTAATTCCAGTTTTTTGTAATGCTTTGACTCGTGTATGCAGGTTGCGCAATATGCGGCGTGCAAGTTGTTGGCCATCAATTTTCATCGGTTACATAAATGTGGCAGCGGCAACTATATCAGCTCGATCGGCAAAACGCATGAGAATGACTCCCTGGGTGGCGCGGGAAAGCGTCGGGACTCCGGCAAGTGGCAGCTTCACCACTTGTCCTTTCATTGAAGTTAGGATGAGCGATTCGCTGGTTTCCGGTACCAGTTGGGAAACTACCACAGCTCCGGTACGCGGTGTGATTTCAGCTACTTTCACTCCCTGGCCTCCACGTTTTTGTTTTGGGAAACCTTTAAGCGGTGTTTTTTTACCTAAGCCCTTTTCCATCACCGTAAGAAAAAAAGCGTCCTGGTGGGAAGAATCAATAATGTCCATACTGACAACTACGTCACTATTTTTAATTAAAATTCCGCGCACACCCATAGTATTTCTGCCGGTTGGCCGGACTTCTTTTTCGTGGAAACGGATGGTTTTGCCGTTATGGGTGACCAGTAATATTTCATCATCTCCGGTAGTTAAGCCTGACCAGGAAAGTTCATCGCCAGATTCCAGATTAATTGCCACCAGGCCATTTTTACGAATATTCTCATACTCACCGATTTTGGTTTTTTTAACTACACCTTTTTTAGTCGCCATGAAAATATAGTGCGCTTTATCTGAGGCAGCTGACCCGTGTGTTAGTATGGAAGTGATGCGCTCATTTACTTCGATGTTAATGAGATTCACGACCGCCTGGCCTTTTGATTGCCGGGATACTTCCGGAATGTCCCAGGCTTTGGTCTGGTAGACTTTGCCGCGGTCAGAGAAAAAGAGGACGTTGTCGTGCGTCATCGAGAAAGACATCATGTCAACCTGATCTTCAGCTTTGGTAGTCATGCCGATGACCCCTTTGCCGCCGCGACTTTGAGTTTTAAAAGTTGAGATGGGGACGCGTTTAATATAACCGGTTTTGGTGAGTGTAATAATAGTTTGTTCATTTGGGATCAGATCTTCATCAGAGAAATCGTCAACTTTTGACTTAAAAACGCGGGTGCGACGTGGGTTAGCATATTTTTCCTTTATTTTTGCTGTTTCATCTTTAATGATTTTGAGCATTTTTACCTGATGGGTAAGCAGGTCTTCAAGATACTTGATGGTTTCCTGGACCATTTTGTACTCATCCTCGATTTTCTGGCGTTCAAGCGCGGCGAGGCGGCGCAGTTGCATATCGAGAATTGCGACTGACTGAAGCTCACTCAGCTTAAACCTACTCATTAAGTTCTGTTTTGCGGTATCAGCGTCTTTGGAACTGCGGATCGTTTCAATCACCGCATCGATATTATTGACGGCAATCAGTAAGCCTTCCAGTATGTGTGCCCGTTCGCGCGCTTTCCTGAGTTCATATTCGCTTCTCCTACGGATGACCCGCATACGGTGCTTGACGTATTCTTCAAGAATGACTTTGAGTGATAAGGTGCGCGGCGTATTATCAACCAGCGCCACCACATTTACCGGGAAGGTTGTCTGGAGCGAAGTATGTTTAAACAAATTATTAAGGACTGCCCGGGGTTTGGCGTCGCGCTTCAGTTCAACCACCACCCGAATTCCCCTACGATCTGATTCGTCACGTAAGTCAGTGATGCCTTCAAGTTTTTTATCTTTGGCAAGGGTGGCGATATGGGCAACCAGATGGGCTTTGTTGACCTGGTACGGTAGCTCAGTCACAATGATGGCGCTTTTGCCTTGGCCGATATCTTCAATCTCGGCCTTACCGCGGATGACGATACGACCGCGCCCGGTGCTATAGACATTGATTATTTCACTGATGTCAAAAATGGCGCCGGAGGTGGGAAAATCCGGACCTTTAACGTGTTGCATCAAATCTTCTACCGTAGCCTGAGAGGTGAACTCAGCTTGAGCATCCTGTTGTTGCAGTTTACCCTTGTCGATAAGTACATGAATTGCATCAATTACCTCGCTTAAGTTGTGTGGTGGAATTTTGGTGGCCATACCAACTGCGATCCCCTCAGCCCCCATAAGTAATAAGTTTGGCAGGCGCGCCGGCAAAAACTCCGGTTCCCGCATCGTACCATCAAAATTATCGGCAAATTCCACTGTTTCTTTGTCAATGTCATAAAGCATTTCTGCAGAAATTGCAGCCAACCGGCATTCGGTGTAGCGCATCGCAGCCGGCGGGTCACCATCAATTGAGCCGAAGTTGCCCTGGCCGTCAATTAAGGGATAGCGCATGGAAAACTCCTGGGCCAGGCGCACGAGCGCATCGTAAATTGCTGAATCACCGTGCGGATGAAATTTACCCAGGACTTCTCCGACTACTTTGGCAGTTTTCGTATAGCGGCTGGGAGGAAGTAAACCCATCTGCGACATGGCAAAAAGAATCCTCCGGTGCACCGGCTTCAGCCCGTCGCGTACATCAGGCAGGGCGCGCGCGACAATGACGCTCATCGCATAGTCGAGGTATGAGCGCTGCATGGCCTCAACAATTTCAGTTTGTAATAGTTTGCCGATATCCATATTAAAAAGAACTCAGAACTCAAATCCCAGAACTCAATTAAGAATTTTGGTCATTGGGTTTTGTGTTCTGAGATTTTATTTCTGTAATCCTTTCCTGACTTCTTCCAATGCCACTTCCCTTCCTTGCCAGCCTTTAATTTTGACCCATTTACCGGGTTCGAGTTCTTTGTAGTGTTCGAAAAAGTGCTTGATCCGGTTAAGAATTGCCTCATCGACGTCTTTCAGATCCTCATACTTGCCAAAAAACGGATCCACCTTAAGCGGCGGCACCGCAATAACTTTTGCATCCACCCCGCCATCGTCTTCCATTTCCAATAGTCCGATGGGAGTTGCGGGAATAACAGTACCCGGATGTACCGGTTGTACCGAAAGTACCAAAACATCCACCGGGTCGCCATCTCCTGACATAGTGTTGGGGACAAATCCATAATTTGCCGGGTAACCCATGGTGGTAAACGCAAACCGGTCGACAAAGATATAACCCGAATCTTTATCCAGTTCGTACTTGACCAGACTTCCTTGTGGAATCTCGATCAGCACATTTATGAGTTCAGGTGGATTTTTACCTGGTGAAAGATTTTTCATAACTTTCCTTTCTCAATTAGTCAAATAAGACTAATTGGTCTAATTAAATATCGAGTGTTGCCAGTTTAGCACTGCGAAATGCTGCGGCATTTTCCAGAGCCGTAAATTAAACTTATAGAGTGAATATGAGTTTCGTCCCGCCCAGCACTGAGGTGCTGCCGGGACGGCGCTAGCTATCTAATTATACATCTAAGGTAGCTAGCTTCGCATGCGTCTGAATGAATCGTTTGCGTGGCGGCACCTCGTCCCCCATAAGCATGCTAAAGGTTTGGTCAGCGAGCGCTACATCTTCGATGTTAATTTTCTTAAGCAGCCTGTTTTTTGGGTTCATGGTCGTTTCCCAGAGTTGTTCAGGATTCATTTCTCCCAAACCTTTATACCGTTGCAGTATTATATTTGCCCGTTGTCCATTCACGACCGGAATATTTTTCTTCAGTATCTCCTCACGTTCGGCATCATTATACGCGTACCACTGATTTTTTCCGTGCTGGATCTTGTAAAGCGGCGGCATGGCAATATACAAATGACCCTGCTCAATAATTGAAGGCAGATGCCGGAAAAAAAACGTCAGCAAGAGGGTCATAATGTGTTCGCCATCAACGTCAGCATCAGTCATGATAATAATCCGGTGGTAGCGCAGTTTTTCCTGCGTCAAGGTTTCGCCAATTCCCATACCCAAAGCAATCACGAGCGCTTTCAGTTCTTCAAATTCAATAATCCGGTCAAGGCGGGCGCGTTCAGTATTGAGAATTTTTCCCCGCAGCGGCAAAATTGCCTGAAATTTACGGTCGCGACCTTGTTTAGCTGATCCGCCGGCTGAGTCACCCTCAACAATAAACAGTTCTGATTGCGACGGATCGCGTTCCTGACAATCGGCGAGTTTTCCAGGCAACGCCCCACCCTCAAATGCGCCTTTACGGATAATAGCATCTTTAGCAGCTTTGGCAGCCAGGCGTGCTTTGGCAGCCAGAAAAACTTTTTCCATAATCCGGCGCGCGTCTTGTGGATTTTCTTCAAAATAGGTGTCCAGTCCTTCTTTTACCGCGGTCTGGACTATCGGTTGCACTTCACTATTACCCAGTTTCGTTTTGGTTTGACCTTCAAACTGCAAATTTTGTGAGGGCATTTTGACATAAACAATTGCAGTCAAGCCTTCGCGCGTATCTTCTCCCAGCACTGCTTCCTCGCCGTTTTTAGTCACGCCGGATTTTCTGGCGTAGTCATTAATAGCTCTGGTTAAAGCCATCCGAAAACCGGTGAGATGTGAACCGCCTTCACCGGTATTGGTCACATTGACAAATGACTCAACTGTTTCGTTAAAACCATCATTATATTGGAGCGCCACATCGACCTCAACGTCTCCGTCCTGTTTGTGAATATAAATCGGGTCATGCAGGGTGAGCTTGTTTTTGTTAAGGGCTTTAGTGAGTGAAACAATACCACCCTCGAAGTAGTAATGATAATTTTTGCCGGTCTGTTCTTCCCGTAAGTGGAAAAAGATTTTCGGGATTAAGTAGGCACGTTCTTTAATTGATTTTTTGAGCTGTTCAAAGTTGACCTCAATGCCTTCTTTAAAGATTTCCCGGTCCGGTAAAAAGGTCACCCGGGTGCCGCTGGTTCTGCCAAAATTTTCGGTGAATTTACCGGTGTGAGTAATTGGTTGGACGGGTTTACCGCGTACATAATCCTGCGCAAATAGTTTGTTATCCCGCAAAACTTCAACGTGCAGTTTTTCCGATAAGGCATTGACAACGGACGCGCCGACTCCATGCAGCCCGCCGGAAATTTTATACGCCGTACCTTCAAATTTGCCTCCGGCGTGAAGTTTGGTCATCACAATTTCGAGGGCAGAGATGCCGTATTTCGGCACCTTATCAACCGGAATTCCCCGACCATCATCAACTACGGTGACTGAATTATCAGTATTGAGTGTCACCCAGATGTGTTTTGCAAAACCGGCCAGTGCTTCATCAATTGAATTATCAACTATTTCTTTAATACAGTGGTAGACGCCGGTCAGGGACGTGGAACCGATGTACATAGCCGGTCGTTTGCGAACCGGCTCAAGTCCTTCAAGAACCACTATTTGCTCACCGGTATAATCTTTTTTTGCCGCCATAATTGGAAACTGTTTGAACTGGAGGGTAGTATGTAAACGAGAATTCTTTTCTAGGACAAAAAAATTCCACCTGCCCGCTTATTTGGAGGCAACTGGAACCCTAAAAAAAGTATACACGATTTGCGGCAAGACAGCAAGTAAAATTTTCCGGGTTTGGCAATTGTTTACGAAATAAACGGCACGTAAATACAGACCTGATCAAGTGCCAGTTTGAGTGCACCATTGCGCATGAGGCGCTCACGTGCCTCAAGCAGTAAGGTAAGCAGTGTGGCAAGTTGGATGCCTGTTTGCAGTGGAGATCCAGTCATTGTGTAAGAATTGCGTAGTTCTTGAGCTAAAAAACAAATCTGAATCGTGAGCCAATTTAATGCCTCATCTTTGGTATTTACAATCGTTCCCAGCAAAAGAAACCGCTCTCCAAGTTTAAGGGTTAAAAACTGGCGCCAGAAACTGGTGAGTTTTTCTAAGTCTTGGGGTGGTAGTTCATTTTCGGTAACCGGTAAATCAACAACGGTGCAGCGTGATACAATCGTAGGCAGTAGCAGGTGAACGTGGGGAGCGGAAAGAAAAAAAAGATTTGCCGCAGCCGGTTCCTCAAGGGTTTTCAACATAGCCTGTTGTGCTTCCATCGATACGTTTTCAATCTCAACGACGGTGGCTTTGAAGAGTGAAACAAATGGTTTGCGACTCATTTCTTTGAGGAGCAGGCGCACTTCAGCAATGCCAATAGTGCCTTCGGGGACGATCTGGTCAACGGCAGCCACACCGTATTTATCCAGTAAATTCCGGATATACGCATCCCGCTTCGGTTTTTGCGCATGTAGAATAATATATGATTGCACCATAAAAAATTCAGAGCAATTTCAAAATATTGTACCATGGAGCAAATTACTCTATACTGAAATCACACGTAAGATTATTACGAATGTATTGTTATGGTGCCTGCCCACAAAATTCTTGACGCGCTCGTTAAACTTACCTATGTAACGCAACCTGATGCCGACCGGTATCGGGCAGAACTGCTGCAGTCCGGCCAATCCATCGAGAACTATTTACTCAAGAAAAAAATCGTCAGCGAAACACAGCTGGCAGAGGCCCGCGCTCAAGCTTTGGGAGTTCCCTTCATCACCCTGGTTGGTAAGGGAGTTTCACCGGAGGTCATCAACTATGTTCCTGAACCAGTAGCCCGGCGCTACACGCTATTTCCTTTTGATTTTGACGCGGGTACTAATACGTTGTTGGTTGCCATGGAGGATCCGTTTGATTTGCAGGTGATCGAATTCCTGGAGCAAAAAACCGGCAAACGAATACGACCATATCTGGCCATTCCCGGAGACATCCTTACCGCAATTGATGAACGTTACGCGCAAAGTCTGGGTGCAGAGGTAACCGCGGCGCTCAAAGAAACAGTGGCCCCGGAAATTCGGACCGTTGAAGCCGGTAGGCTTGGAGAAATTATCAAGGAAGCTCCGATTGCCAAAATTGTTTCGACCCTCCTCGAGTTTGCGGTCAAAAATCGCGTTTCCGATATCCACATCGAGCCGCAGGAAGGGAAAACCCGGGTGCGGTACCGGATTGACGGTATATTACACGAAAAATTAGCGCTCCCCAAGTCGGTTCATGAGGCGGTGATTTCCCGGATCAAAATCCTGTCTGACATGAAAATTGATGAGAAACGGATTCCGCAGGACGGCCGGTTCAATTTCCGGATGGGTATCGAAGAGGTGGACCTGCGGGTATCAACCTTGCCCACCGTAAATGGAGAAAAAATTGTCATGCGGCTTTTAAAAAAAACCGGCGGAATTCCAACTCTTTCTGAATTAGGGCTGCGGGGTATGTCACTGAAACGGCTTGAAGAAGGCGTTTCCCGTCCACACGGGATAATACTCGTTACCGGACCAACCGGTTCCGGAAAAACGACCACGCTCTACTCCGTGTTGTCCCGATTAAATACGACCAAAGTAAATATTATTACCCTTGAAGATCCGGTAGAATATCAGATTCCCGGCATTAACCAGGTACAGGTAAACCCGGCTGCAGGACTCACGTTTGCAGGCGGCATGCGGTCATTTTTGCGCCAGGATCCAAATATAATGCTAGTGGGAGAGGTGCGGGATGCCGAAACTACCAGTTTGGCTATTCAGGCAGCGCTCACCGGGCATCTGGTTTTTTCGACGTTACACACCAATAACGCTTCGGGCGCCCTGCCTCGGTTGCTTGATCTGGGCGCCGAACCATTTCTGGTGACTTCAGCGCTTAATTGTGTGATTGGACAACGGATAGTACGCCGGATTTGCGCAGCGTGCAAAGAGGAGTTTGAACCGCCTCAGGAAGTGATTGATGATATGCGGCAAGTGTTGGGCAAGATGATGGCGGCTGGTGCCGTAACCTTATTTCATGGGAAAGGTTGTGTAATTTGCAATAAAACCGGATACCAGGGACGGGTGGGTATTTTTGAGGTCTTACCTATTTCTGAAAAAATCGGTAAGATGATTTTAGAACGGGTATCAAGTGGCGATATTGAACGTCAGGCCATTTCAGAAGGGTTCATCACTATGAAAGAAGATGGCTATGTTAAAGTACTTGAAGGGGTGACGACGATTGAAGAAGTGCTCAGGGTGGCACAGGACTAGATTATTAAAATCACAAATCCCTGCCTGGCGGCAGGCAGGTCAATGACCAAATCACAATACGGAATGATTTTTAAATAATTCTTTGTTAGGATTTGAGATTTGAGTTTTGGAATTTATAACAGTATGGATATCAAACAATTATTAGAAGTTACAATTCGGAGAAACGCGTCAGATCTACATCTGTTAGCCGGACACCCGCCGCTCATTCGGATTGACAGTGTACTCATGGGTGTGCCGGGTGAAAAAGATCTGAGTCGCGATGACGTCGGAACCTTGGTCTATAGTCTATTTACTCCGGAACAAAAGGATCTGTTTTTAGCCAATAAGGAAATCGATTTTTCATATGCATTAGGTGATGCCCGTTTCCGGATAAACGTCTACTTTCAACGGGGATCAATGGCTGCGGCACTGCGCTATTTACCACAGAAGATCCGCAACGTGGAAGAGCTCGGTTTACCAAAACTCTATCACGATTTCGTCAACTTACGCCAGGGCTTTATTCTGGTCACCGGTCCCACTGGGCACGGAAAATCAACGACACTGGCCGCAATTATTAATGAAATAAATAATTCGCGCGAGACGCACATCATTACTATCGAAGACCCGATTGAGTACATGTACCCCAAGGGTAGGTCGATTATTTCGCAGCGGGAGATGCACACCGATACCTATTCATGGAATGTGGCGTTGCGCAGCGTCTTGCGGGAGGATCCGGATGTCGTACTCATTGGTGAAATGCGCGATTATGAAACTATTGCTGCGGCCCTCACGATTGCCGAAACCGGACATCTGGTGTTTGCGACATTGCATACTAACTCAGCAGCACAAACCATTGACCGGATTGTCGATGTCTTTCCGGAAAACCAGCAATCACAAATTCGTCTGCAGCTAGCGGCGACGCTTGAAGGCGTACTTTCCCAACGGTTACTGCCGCAAATTGGGGGCGGTAGAGTTCCGGCAATTGAAATTCTGATGGCCACTCCGGCGGTGCAAACCACGATCCGGGAGGGAAAAACGCATTTGATTGATAATATCATCCAAACCTCCGGGGAAATGGGGATGCAGCTGATGGAGACTTCACTCACTCAACTCGTCAAGGCGGGCAAAATTGACTTGGATACCGCAAAAGAATATTCGATCCGGCCGGAAGAATTGATCCGGCAATTTTCAACCAGTTAAAAAAGGCTGTCCAATTATGCCACTGTACAGTTACAATGCGCGTGACAATCTCGGTAAGAGCGTTTCAGGTCGGGTCGAAGCCAATAACGAACGGGAGGCGGCTAATTTAATTCGTGAACGTTCTTTGTTTCTGGTCAGATTAAGTGAAATAAAACAGGGGCAAATAGTGTTTTCGTTAAGCAGGTTTCGCCGCGTCCGTTTTACTGATATTGTAAATATCACCCGGCAATTATCTACCATGATTATTGCCGGACTGCAGGTGCCGGAAGCAATCAACTTACTCAAACGGCAATCGGTAAATCCGGCGGTGATTGAACTATTAAACGGGATATATCGCGATCTGCAAGGCGGCGGAAATCTGGCGAACGCGCTGAAAAAATATCCCCGTCAGTTTTCAACTACCTATATTGCATTAGTTCACGCCGGTGAATCATCAGGAAAACTCGATAAGGTGCTGGCTCGGCTGGCTGAAAACCTGGAAAAAGATCTGGAGTTTCGCAGCAAAATTAGAAGCGCACTCGTGTATCCGGCAATTATCGTCTCGACCATGGTAGTCGTGTTTGCCATCCTGATGATTGTGGTGGTGCCAAAGCTCACGGAACTGTATGTAGACTTTGGGCAGGATTTGCCCCTGGCAACCAGAATCCTGCAAGGGATGTCAGATTTTAGCGTCCGCTTCTGGTGGCTAGTACTGATTTTATTTTTGGGCGGGGGTTACGCGTTTGCAAAATGGAAAAAGGGACCGGTTGGTAAACGGGTGTGGGATGGATTACTACTTCGCCTGCCCCTGTTTGGCCGTTTGCTACAGGAAATGATTCTGGTTGAGTTTACCCGGACGCTTGGGTTATTAGTCGGCGCCGGAGTGCATATCTTGGATGCGCTCAACATTTTGATTGAAGCCGTAGACAATATTTATTTTAAAGACGCGCTGAAAGATATCACTAAAAAAGTCGAAAAAGGCCTGCCTTTGGGGCAACTTTTTGCACAATACCAGATTTTTCCGGCGATACTCGTGCAAATGGTCAAAGTCGGCGAAGAGACGGGTAAAATGGATGAATCACTGATTAAACTATCAACTTATTTTGAAAGCGAAACTGACCATGTGGTCAAAGGATTGACAACCGCAATTGAGCCAATTATCATGGTTATTTTAGGAGTAGGTGTCGGCTTTATCGTATTTGCGATTATTACACCGATTTACCAGTTAACCAGTAGTTTTTAGGTAAATCTGAAGCATTCCTTCAACATATGCGTTTATTGAATGTCCAAATGATCACGCAAACAATTGAAAGGAGGTGAACTTATGTTTATGCCCAAACATATGAATCACTCAACACGAGGTTTTACCCTCATCGAACTTTTAATTGTTATCGGAATTATTGGTATATTGGCGGTAGGTTTACTGGCTGCAGTTGATCCGCTAGAACAACTTAAAAAAGGTAATGATACCAATAAAAAGCGGATCGCAGTTGAATTTCAGCAAGCCTCAAGTCGTTTCTTTGCGGTGCGAGGTCAACCAGCTTGGTTGGCTGGGACTGTACCGGCTGCTGCAAATATGACTAATGCTGCTGTTACTGCCATGATTACTAATATGCAAACAGCTGGAGAACTCAAATCCAGTTTTCAAAGCGCAATTACTACTGTTGGCGTTTTATTATTTGTTAACGGTACTGCGGCGACGGGAGATGTTACAGTCTGTTTTGCACCGGAATCAAAAGCAGAGAGGACTAATTATACAGCCCTCTACTCAGACAATGTAGGCTCTTCAGTGTGTACTATTACAACTGGTATAGGATGTTTCTGGTGTGCACGGTAATCTGTAGTTTAGAAACTATACTTAAGAAGCGGCTCACGGGCCGCTTCTTTGGTGGTTGTGCGGATAATGAACATTAAGATATGATTAATAATCATGCTGGTTTTTACTGTATTTATTTTTATAGTTGGGGCTATTTTCGGCTCGTTTTTTAACGTGCTGATTGATCGGCTTCCCCACAACGAAAACCCGTTTAAAGGCCGTTCTCACTGCGACTTTTGCAAAAAAAAACTGGCCTGGTTTGATTTGATTCCAGTCATTTCATTTGTGTGGTTACGTGGCAGATGCGGGTATTGTCATAAGAAATTATCATGGCAGTATCCATTAATTGAGTTAGCATCCGGATTTCTATTTGTAATTATTGCCGGGTATATATTTAGTGAAATACCTTTATTTGCCGGTGAAAGTGTCAAGTGTCAAGTGTCAAGTGTCAGATGTTTAGTAAATTACTTCAGCTTGCTACTCACCTTTTCCTCATTTCTGGTGATTTTTGTCGCGGATTTGAAATACCAGATTATCCCGGATGAACTGGTTTTATCAAGCGGCATGGGTGCATTACTCTACCAGTTGACAATGTATGCCGGTAATTTGCCGCAGCTCGGG
>Ga0075643_104_pt1 | contig 54340 bp, 45 predicted proteins | sample RifGroA1_FD_68207 | JGI IMG/M metagenome (GOLD analysis project Ga0075643, IMG submission 68207) | Microgenomates (Gottesmanbacteria) bacterium GW2011_GWA1_43_11 | reverse complement strand
ACAGGTAGCCTCCTTTTGTATTGTTAGAGATACATTCTAAGGATGCTACCTGTTTAATTTATTGTCAAATCAATCTTTAATGAGTTTCGCACCAGACTCGAAGTCAGCTCCTTGCATTATCGGACACTTTTGCGCTACTGTTGAGATTGGTATGATTGACTACCTGCGCCATTATTTACTACCACACCACACAAATAACTTTCGCGCCAAAATTCTCCATTTTGATTTTCAAGTATTTTTAGCAGTGCTGTTACTTTGTTTTAGTACATTACTTCGCGCCGGTCATGAATGGAATCCGGATATTTTAGGCTTTGCAACCAACATCCAGATTGACCAGTTACTGGAACTGACGAATAAAAAACGGAGTGAAGCCGGAACGCCACCTTTAAAACTTAACTCTGCCTTATCGCAGGCAGCTGCAGGGAAAGCAGCTGATATGTTTGGAAAAGATTATTGGGCACATGTAGCTCCGGACGGCACAACTCCCTGGAATTTCATCACCGGAGCGGGTTACGTTTATACGGTAGCTGGTGAAAACCTGGCGAAAAATTTTTCTGATTCAACCGGAGTTGTCGAAGGCTGGATGAATTCACCGACCCACCGGGAAAATTTACTCAGACCCCAGTATGAAGATATCGGTTTTGCGGTTGTGAACGGTAGATTAAATGGTGAAGAAACGACGCTGGTTGTGCAAATGTTTGGCAAGCCGACTACAAGTGCAGTGGTTGCACAATCAGTTCCCCAACAGCCGGTTGCCGAAGTCCAGGCAACAGTTGAGGAAACGCAACCAGCTGTTTCGCCAACCCCATTTGCCAGTCCAATTGCTTTGGTTCCTGTGACAGCGCCGGTGACCGCAACCGGTTCAAGTACTGGTATCACGGGAGCTGTCGTCAAGACGCCATTTATTGATGTGGGTGAACTGAGCCGGAATTTATACCTGTTACTTTCCGGGTTGATATTTGTAGTGCTGGTTGCTGATGTAATTTATATTCGGCGTTTTAATATTGTTCGCGCGCGCGGTAAAACCATTGCTCATCTGTTATTTGTCGGCATGCTGGTTGGAGCGGCGTGGTCGGTTTCTTTGGGAAGTATCTTGTAAAACGTAACTCACCAGTTGCAAAAACACTGCTTATAGTATTAGACTGAAATTAATGCGGGTACACCATGACAGTTACCACGAAACATTCCACTTATTAATCCTGTTTTTGCTTATATTCACCGGGTTTGCGACGTTTATGCACACCGCGGGATCTCCGGAGCGCCAACTCAGTGTTGGGATCACGACGGCGGTTGCGTATGCACTTTGGGGCATTATTCACCACGCGAATGATCTCAACTGGAAAATTGTGGTAGAATATGCCGCACTGGCCAGTTTTGGAATCCTAATGCTTTGGATTTTACTGGTCGTAATTGCTTAAACCGTATGAAAGGCACGATATTAGCCGGCGGCAAGGCGACACGACTGCGTCCGCTTACTTGGGTAACTAACAAACATTTACTTCCGGTTTACAATAAACCGATGATCTTCTATGCGCTTGAGTCCATGGCACGGGCTGGAATTAAAGAAGTTCTGATTACCAGTTCAGTTGAGCACCTGCCGCATTTTATACATCTACTCAAGTCCGGACACGATTTTCACCTTAAGTTAAACTACGCCATTCAGGAAGACGCGGGTGGCGGGATTGCCCAGGCGGTAGCTTTAGCTGAAGATTTTGCCGGAAAAGAAAAAATTCTGGTAATTTTGGGCGACAATATTTTTACGCATGATTTATCAAAGGCGGTGGTTGAATTTGAACAGCAGGGTCGGGGTGCTAAAGTGTTTGCTAAAAAAATGCCGACCGATAGTAAACAATACGGCGTCATTGAACTGGACAAAAATGGCAAAGTTATATCAATTGAAGAAAAGCCGGAACACCCGAAATCAGATCTGGCCCAAACCGGCATCTATATGTATGACTCGCAAGTATATGAATTTATCAGGGAACAAAAACCATCAACCCGGGGAGAGATGGAAGTGACTGATTTAAATAATAAATATTTGGCTCAAGGGACGGTGACGTGCGAAATTATGGACGGCTGGTGGATTGACGCCGGCACTTCATACGATGAACTCCTGCGCGCCAACAATCTGGTGGCCGAACTTATTAAAACCGGAAACCAATAAACGTACGATGATTTCCCAAGTTTCCCAGGAAAATGCCAAACTGGTCAAGACTTTTGACCTTAATGGCCGTGAGAACGGCTTTCTCATGGAACTGTTTAAAGACGGGGAAAAAACCGCTGCCTATTTATCTACCTGTTCGCCAGGAGCGTTTAAGGGTTATCATTTGCACCGAGTGCGCGCTGCCCGCTATGTCTGTCTCAAGGGAACTATGAAAATAATTCTTTTTGTTAAAGGCGTGTTTGAGGAATACCTATTGAATTTCGGCGACCGGCTGTTTATTCCCAATAATATTCCGACTGGTTTGCAAAATGTGGGGACAGAAGAGGCGTGGCTCATCAATTACCCGGACCCGCCCTATGATCCGAATTTGAAAGATGAACAAGTTGACTACACTGAAGCAGAGTTACGGCAGGGTGTGGTGAAATAAATGTTAACTCTAAAAAGGTTTGTGGGCAAAATTTATTTGATCCGCTAATCGTTCGGGATACAGCGCTTAATTTTCCATAAAAGCTTCGTCCCTCACTTAAAAAGCGGTCTGCATAAATTTCACCCACTCACCTTTTTGAGTTGGGTAAAGGTTACTATAATCTTTTTATGAAACTTTTAGTGACTGGCGGCGCCGGATTTATCGGCGCAAATTTCATCCACTTCTGGCTCAGGCGGAATCCCAACGACGCAATCGTCAATTTTGACGCACTCACCTATGCTGGAAATCTGGAAAATTTGCGTGATGTGGAAAAGCATCCCGGATATTCATTTGTCAAAGGCGATATCACAGATCCTATTGCGGTGAATTCGGCCATGAATGGGGTTGAGGCAATTGTCCATTTTGCCGCCGAGTCGCATGTTGACCGTTCGATAGATCATCCGGCCACCTTCGTTAAAACCAATGTATTGGGAACTCAGGTGCTTCTGGATGCGGCGCTCAAAAATGGCGTTAAACGGTTTCACCACATTTCAACTGATGAAGTATTTGGGGCGCTCACTCTCGAAGATGCGACAAAATTTTCTGAGCTTACACCTTATAATCCGCGCAGTCCCTATGCGGCGAGCAAAGCCGGTTCTGATCACCTGGTGCGAGCCTACTTTCACACCTATGGATTGGCGACGACCATCTCCAATTGTTCAAATAACTACGGACCGTACCAGCATCCGGAAAAACTAATTCCCTTGGCAATTACGAATCTTCTGGAAGGAAAAAAAGTCCCGATTTACGGTGACGGATTTTATGTCCGAGACTGGCTCTATGTGGAAGATCATTGCCGGGCAATTGAACTTATTCTTAAACATGGAGTTGCCGGTGAAACGTATTGTGTGGGTGGGATGACGGAAAATATCTCAAACCGCCAAATCATCTCAAAGATACTGCAACTCATGGATGAAAATATGTCAATGATCGAAGAGGTGTCGGACCGGCCGGGGCACGACCGCCGGTATGCGGTTGACTGGACTAAAATCAATACCCAGCTTGGTTGGCAACCGCAGCACGAATTTGAAACGGGTCTGGAAGAAACAATCAACTGGTATATGGAACACAAAGACTGGTGGCAACATGTCAAAAGCGGTGAGTATAAAGAATATTACAAAAAACAGTATCAGTCATAAAAAATTTAGATTACGGTTTTTGCTCGTGGATAAAATTTATTTGATCTGTCTTTCGATTGCATTTAGGAAAAGCACTTACTTACTTTGAGTTTGTCGAAGGACTTAAAGCGACCTGCCTCGCCGGCAAGGCAGGTCTGCATAAATTTCACCCACTCGCATCATTTAATTTATGAAATTACCTCTTATTATTGGTACCGGTCTTTCCGGGCTCGTGGGCAGCCGGATTACTGAACTTCTTCAAAATGACTTTTTGTTTGAAGATTTAAGTTTTGATACGGGGGTTGATATTACCAATCAGAATCAAGTCGAAGAGCGGATCGGTACAAGCGCTGCTCCGGTTGTTTTGCACCTCGCTGCCAAAGCCGATGTTGACGGTTGCGAAAATGATAAAGCGCAGGGGCAGGAAGGAACAGCCTGGAAGGTTAATGTTAAAGGAACAGAGAATGTAGTTACGGCAGCTCAAGCAAGCGGTAAGCGCGTTATTTACATTTCCACAGACTTTGTATTTGATGGCAGTCAGGAATCATATAGTGAGACTGATCTGCCCAATCCGGTAAACTGGTATGGATTGACTAAACGTGAGGGCGAAAAAATTACCCTGAGGTATCCGGAAAACTGCGTAATACGTTTGAGTTATCCATATACAGCTAAGAATGCGGTGAAGCGGGATTTTTTGCACTCTGTGGCTGGAAAACTAGCAGCTCAACAATCGGTACAGGCGCTGACTGACCATGTGTTTACTCCGACGTTTATTGATGATATCGCCACAGCAATTAAAGCGCTGGTTGAGCATAATGCCTCAGGTATTTACCATGTAGTCGGATCCGAATCATTGACGCCATTTGCCGCAGCCAAAAAGATTGCGCAGGTGTTTGGATATTCCGCAGAGCTCATTAAACCAACCACGATTGCCGAGTATTTTTCAGGCAGAGCAAACCGGCCGTACAAATTAGCGTTAAAAAATGCTAAAATAACCTCCTTGCAAGTAAGGATGCATTCATTTACAGAAGGTCTTGAACTCGTAAAGCAACAAGGATTTACGTTATGAAAATCAGTTTTATCGGCCATGGATATGTGGGACTGGTAACTGCTGCTGTGTTTGCAGATCTTGGTAATACGGTCTGGGTCGTTGGCCGAAATGAGCAGAAAATTGAAAATTTGAAAAGTGGTAAAATGCCGTTTTTTGAGCCGGGTCTCGAAGAGTTGGTTAAACGCAACCAGACAGCCAAACGACTGCTGTTTACGACTTCATATAAGGAAGCAATTCCCGAGTCAGAAGTAGTCTTTATCGCCGTAGGCACGCCACCTAAAAAAACCGGTGAGGCAGATTTATCTTCGGTATTTGCCGCTGCCGAAGAAATCGGCAAAAATCTGGCTGGTTATACGGTCGTAGTGACGAAAAGTACTGTCCCGCCGGGAACCAACCGCAAAGTCGGCGAAATTGTCGCTCAAGTAAAACCTCCTAAAGCCGAATTTGACATCGCCTCCACCCCGGAATTTTTACGCGAAGGTACGGCAATTTCCGACACCATGCATCCGGATCGGGTAGTGATTGGGGTTGAAAGTCAAAAAGCCCAAAAATTACTGGTTGATTTACACAAATCGATTGACGGTAAGACCGTGCTTTGTAATATCGAAACAGCTGAAATGATTAAATACGCCTCAAATTCGCTGTTATCAACCAAAATCTCATTTGCCAATGCGATTGCCTTTGTATCTGAACGGGTGGGAGCTGATGCGGAAAAAGTACTCGAAGGAGTCGGACTTGACCGCCGGCTCGGACGGGCGTTTCTCTATCCCGGAGTTGGTTACGGCGGCAGCTGTTTCCCCAAAGACGTCAAGGCTCTGATTGCACTAGCTGACAAAGTGGGGTACAACTTTGAACTTTTAAAAATGGTTGATAAGGTAAACCAGCAGGCGAGTGAGTTTTTTATTGAGAAGATCACCACCACACTCGCGCCGCTTAAAGGAAAAACCATCGGCATTTTAGGCTTATCATTTAAACCGGATACCGATGATATGCGGGAGGCACCCTCTATTGATATTATTACAGAATTGCAGAAAAAGGGCGCCGCAATCTCTGCCTACGATCCGGTGGCGATGGAAAATGCAAAGGGATTATTGACTAACGTTACGTTCTGTAAAAATGCCTACGACGCGGTATCGGGTGCCGATGCAGCAGTTTTTGTGACTGAATGGAACGAGTTCCGGCATCTGGATCTGGTTAAAGTGAAAACGCTCATGAAACACCCGATTTTATTTGACGGCAGGAATATCTATGAACCGAGGAAGGCGAAAGACTTGGGATTTCGCTATACTGGAGTTGGACGATCATAAGTACAAAAAGGAAGGGAGTAACTATGAATCAAGGTAAAAAAGCGTTAATCACCGGAATTACCGGTTTTGCCGGCAGTCATCTCGCTGAACTCATGCTCAAAGAAGGAGTTGAAGTCTACGGAATTCAACGGTGGCGTTCAAAAACTGAAAATATCGAACACATCAAAGATAAAATCAAATTTGAAGAAGCAGACCTATTGGATGCACATTCTTTGTACACGGTAATTGATAAAATTAAGCCGGATTACATTTTCCATCTGGCTGCCCAGTCATTTGTGCAATCATCCTGGGCATCGCCGACGCAGACACTCGAAGTAAATATCATCGGCACCGCGCATTTATTTGAAGCTGTCCGGAAAACCGAGCACCCGATTACTATTCAAATTGCCTGTTCTTCTGAAGAATACGGTAAAGTGTTACCGAACGAAGTGCCGATTAAAGAGACTAATCCCCTGCGGCCGCTGTCTCCGTATGCGGTTTCAAAGCTCGCCATGGATTATCTCGGGTACCAGTATTTTGAAAGCTATGGCATGCGGATTATCCGGACGCGTGGCTTTAATCATACGGGTCCACGCCGGGGTGATGTGTTTGCCGAATCAAGCTTTGCTAAACAAATAGCTGAAATTGAAAAAGGTAAACACGCGCCGGTTGTGTCGGTCGGAAATCTGGAGGCGCAGCGCGATTACACCGATGTCCGCGATATGGTCAGGGCGTATTATTTGGCAGTGCAAAAATGTGAATCAGGTCAGGTCTACAATATCGCTTCCGGCAAAGCCTGGCGGATCCGGTCAGTACTCGATTTACTTTTGTCCATGGCTAAAGTAAAAGTTGAAGTCAAGCCCGACCCAACCCGGATGCGGCCATCAGACGTAGAAATTCTTATTGGTGACAACAGTAAATTTGTAGCAATTACCGGTTGGAAGCCCGAGATCGCATTTGAGAAAACCATGGAAGATTTGTTGAATTACTGGAGAGAACGAGTATAACAGAATCATCTAATAAAGGAATTTACGCCGCAGATATTGTTTAGACTGTCATTGCGATCCGCCAGCTGGCGGAGAAGCAATCCCATTATTTACTAAGATAGCTAAATTGTTACGGGAGCGGAATGACAAACAAAGCTTTTAATTATTTTATTTTATTAGAGTATTAGTTGATTATAATGAAATATTTAATTACTGGAGGCGCTGGTTTTATTGGCTCACATCTTTCTGAACAGTTACTGGCGACTGGACATACAATTACCTGTGTTGACAATTTTCTAACCGGCAGCCGAAAGAATATCGCCCATCTACTTAAAAATTCCAGCTTTCGCTTAGTTGAAGCAGATTGCAGTAAACCGTTAGCCCAACTTGATCCTCACGAAGTGATTATCCATTTGGCCAGTCCGGCGAGTCCGCCTAAGTATCAGAAATATCCGATTGAAACCTTACTCGTTAATTCAATCGGCACCTATGAACTATTGAAACTGGCGCACTGGTGGCAAGCACGGTTTATGTTTGCCTCAACTTCCGAGGTGTATGGCGATCCACTTGAGCACCCGCAAAAAGAAACGTATTGGGGGAATGTAAATCCGGCCGGACCGCGCTCCTGTTATGACGAAGGTAAACGTGTCGGTGAAGCGTTTGTCTATACATACTGCACTAAATTTAATCTCGATACTCGGGTAATTCGGATTTTTAATACCTATGGCCCGCGCATGGATATCGACGACGGCCGAGTGGTGACCAATTTTATCGCCCAAATTTTACGCAAACAGCCGCTTACTATTTACGGTGATGGCAGCCAGTCACGCAGTTTTTGCTACGTGTCAGATCTAGTTGCCGGAATTATTAAAGTAGTTGAGTCAGAAAAAGCAAAAGGCGAAACGATTAATCTCGGTAATCCCACCGAACACACCATTTCTGAATTTGCCAAGATCATAAAAGAGCTCGCACACTACGAAGGAGAATTGGTAAATTCCAAGTTGCCAGAAGATGATCCCAAGCTGCGGCGACCTGACATTACCAAAGCCCAAAACTTACTCGGCTGGCAGCCGCAAATCACTCTGACCGAAGGACTCAAAAAAACGCTCGCCTTTTTTCAAAACCTAATGAACGGGAGAATATCAATTCTCTAGTGGAAAAAGTTGAAGCTGAATTTAAAAAGCTTGACTACAAACTTAAAATTCTGGTTATCGATGACTATTCTCCTGACGGAACCGCTGAAGTAGTTTTGAAACTAAGCAAAAAATACAAAAATATCACCTTACGTTCCAAAAAAAAGGAAGGCCTGGGTGCAGCGTATGTGTTTGGCATGAACTATGCGTTAGCCAAGATGTCCCCGGATTTGCTGGTGCAAATAGATGCTGACTGGCAACATAATCCATCCTTATTACCGAAATTTATAAAAAAAATTGAAGCCGGAGCTGATTTTGTCATTGGCAGTCGCTACATTTCCGGCGGCTCAATTCCCAAAAACTGGGGGTTGCATCGCAAAATTTACAGTGTTATTGGTAATTTAATTGTCAGATTTGGCTTTGGTGCGCTTGCTCCGCATGACTGGACCTCGGGGTACCGGATGATGCGGACCGAGGTTTATACAACAGTCCGCAAGGGTTTGGAAGCCTATTCCGGATACACGTTTCAGGTGGCATTTCTCTATCGGGTGCGGACCATGGGGTTTAAAATTGCAGAAGTGCCGCTCGTTTTTGTGGACCGGATTCACGGCCGCAGCAAAATTGCGCCATATGACTACATTAAAAATGTAATTTTTTACGTTATTAACAATTCCACATTTATCAAATACGTATTGGTTGGGGGTGTCGGTTTTACCGTGCAGGCGGTGACTTTTAAACTGCTTAATGCCATTGGTTTATTTCCCGGGCTTTCAGTCATGATCGGGTCATTTTTTGCAATTGTCACCAATTTTTTAGGCAACAATCTCTGGACTTTTGGGCACAAACGGATTACCGGAGTCACCCGGCTGTTGAAAAAGTTTGCCCAGTTTTTTACCACCTCGATCGGCGCGATCGTCATTCAAGGTGTGGTGGTTTCGGCTGGCGTCTTTCTCTGGGGCAGAGCACTCGAGTTCTGGTACATGATTTTTGCAATTATTTTCCTCGTCATACCCTACAACTACTTTATCTATAACCGCTTTATCTGGAAGACCGGCGCTAAAAAGAATTAAGTATTAAGAGTTAAAAAGGAGCTAGTAGTTTACTGTCATCCTGAATTTATTTCAGGATCCCCAAGGGATTCCGAAACAAGTTCGGAATGACATACTACTTAAATGTTTAAAAATTCATTTACCACTATGTTCCAGCATTTTCGAAAAAAGTCATGGTTATTGCTTGTGGTAATTCTTATTGTTGCCGCGTTCCTGAGGCTCTATCGGATTGAGGATTACATGACGTTTTTGGGCGATGAAGGCAGGGATGCGCTGGTCGTGAAACGGATGATTGTGGATCACGAGTTTACGCTTTTGGGCCCAATCACGAGTGTGGGACTCATGCACTTGGGTCCTTTATATTACTATTTGATGATCCCGTTTTTGTGGGCCTGGGGGTTAAATCCGGTGGGTCCCGCAATCATGGTAGCGCTCTTTTCACTGGCAACCATTGTGTTACTTTGGAAACTAGCTGAGGAGTACTTTGGGCGCAAGGCAGTTGCTATTTCCTCTTTACTGTATGCATTATCACCATTGGTCATTATCCATTCCCACTCATCGTGGAATCCGAATATTTTGCCGTTTTGGAGCCTGCTGATTATTTATGGCTTGACGCAAGTGATTATTCATAAGCGGTTTTTCTGGACAATCATTATCGGACTTTCGCTCGGCATTGTGATCCAGTTGCATTATGTGGCCCTGGTTTTCGGGCCGATTGTATTTGCCGCTTTACTTGTCAGTAGAATCCAATTACCCAAAAAATATTGGACGCTGCTAGTTGTTGGAGGCGTACTGACGTTTTCACCGTTTATTATTTTTGAAGCTCGGCACGACCTCATTAACACGCACACAATTATTAACTTTATTACCCGCACCGGAACCGCCAAATCATTTACCATCATGAACTTTTTCCGGCAGTTCTGGGATCTGACCGTACGCTTATATTGGAGACTATTAGTAATAACGAGTGCAGAACTGGCAATGTTGGTATTAATTGTGATCTTTGGAGTTTACGCATTCCTGTGGCGGATTGCCAAATCTACCAGATTGCGTCAGGCATTTCTGATCCTCGCTATCTGGTTTATTGTCGGGATTGGCTTTCTTTCTTTATATACCGGCAATATTTATGACTATTATCTGATGTTTATATTTCCGTTCCCGTTTCTAGCAACCGGCATTGCCGCGTCTTATTTATTTCGGAAGTGGTCAACAGCAGTTGTCGCCCTGGTTTGTTTAACTTTTTTTGTAACCACGGCAGTGAGAAATACGCCGATTGCCAAAGAACCAAATCGGCTGGCTACCTTGACGCGTGAAGTGAGCGAGTTGATTCTGGATAAAGCCGCAGGCCAGCCGTTCAACTTTGGCCTCATCACCCCGGGCAATTCTGACCACGCGTACCGCTATTTTCTGGAAGTTGGCGGCAATGCTCCAGTGGTTATAAAAAATGAGGTGGAAGATCCGGGACGCACGACAGTTACCGAGCAGCTGTTTGTCGTCTGTGAACAAAAAGAGTGCAAGCCGCTCGGATACCCTTTATGGGAAATTGCCGGCTACGGCAGGGCAGAAATTACCGATGAGTGGTACCTGAACCTCGTCCGCATCTTCAAACTCGTGCCTTACCAGATGCCTGCAATTTGAAAGCCGTTGTTGATCTCAAGTAACCTTCGTAGTCTACACCTTAATAGGTCGTCACAACTTCTTTTTATGCTTAGTCTCATTATCTTTTGAAAGCTACTGGTAAACCCTCAATTTAATTCGTAAGGTATTCTTGACGATTAACAACTTGACAACAATTGTAAAAATCATGTATTGTAAGGATTATGGAAATTATCGAACTTTTAAGAATTTTGAAAGAAGGGGAATCAACAGTAGTGGAGTTTAAGGAGTCTTTGAATAAAGAGCTTAAAAAAACAGTTTGTGCATTTGCAAACACAAAAGGAGGCAAAATATTAATTGGAGTTAAAGACGATGGATCTCCAATTGGCATTAAAGACAGTAAAATTCAACAAGAAATATCAATTTGTTTGCAAGCATTACGACCAATGCCCCAAATCAATATAGAACAAATCCCGATAGCGGCAACGAAAATTATTGTCATCACAATAAAAGAATCCAGCATGCTGACCTCATATAACAATATAGCCTATATTAGGGTTGGCACCAACAACTACCCTTTATCTCTGGATGAAGTGATTGAAAAATCAGCAGAGAGCTTAAGAGTGTTTTTTGACCAAATAACTACGGATGTTCCAGCCTCCGAGTTAAATAAGGATTTATTAAAAGAATATCTTGAGCGTAGACAAAAAACTCGTGGAGTTAATTCCAGCCTGGATTTAACTGATATAGCGTTGAGCTTAAAAATTATTAAAAAAAGAGATACTGGATTATTTCTAACTAATGCAGGAATATTGTGTTTTACTCAAGACCCTCAAAAACATATTGGGAATTCAACAGTCAGAGTTACCCGTTTTGATGATAACGAAATGAGGAGATATAGTTTTCAACAAGAATACAATGGTCCTTTACAAAAAATAGTTGCGGAGATCGAAGAATATTTTTTGAAAAATCTTAATCGAATAGGAGGATTCACTGTCGGTTTTAAAAGACAGGAATTTCTTGAATATCCGCTTCCAGCATTAAGAGAAGCAATTATTAACGCAGTTATTCATCGAAACTACTTTGATGCCGCAGATATTAGAATCTTTATTTTTCCGGAACGAATTGAGATTCGTAATCCTGGGTCATTCCCTCCCGGAATATCAATTGAAAGCCCTGAGCACAAGCCGAGAAATCCACAAATTGCAGAATTCTTCTACGATTTTGGTTTAACAGAAAAATATGGTTCAGGAATCAGGAAAATATTGAAAGAAACTTCGGAACACCCTTTAGTTGGAGTAAAATTTATAATTAAACCATATAATACCACTGTAGTGTTCAGTAAGAATATATCAAAAATTGACCTTGATAGCATAAATCTAAAAATATTAGAAACACTGGCAAGTGGATCAAAAGGTAGTGGTGAAATAGCAAGATCAATAGGACTATCTAGACAATCTACTGTAGAAAGGTTAAGAAATCTAAGATCCTTAGGTTTTGTGAAACAAGAGGGAGAAGGACCAAAAACAAAATATACGTTCAGCAAACTGATAACCTAGTTCTTTAAAAAATAGGTTCTGATTTTTTACAGTCTTTCAGGAAATTGCAATAGCGGCCTCTTTTGCCTACAATTATTAGTCAAAAATGCGCCAGATGGTACTTCCTGTTTTAAAGAGTTGCTTTCTCAAGTGTTTCTCGTAATCCGTGCCGCATAAAAGAGTCAATAATTTGCGCGTTTACCGTAAATTGGCCAGAAATGAAATTAGTAAGCGTCAATCCCTCGCCAAGGACAAGCCGTTTTCCGTCAAAAAAGAATTGGCCAAGAAGAAGTATATTCCACATTGCGAACATGCCAATCACTGCCATTCGACTCCTCAGTGATAACTTTTTAAGTACCCAGGCCATTCCCAATGCAAAAAAGGGCAGCGTCGAAAAAAAGAGCCGATTGCCGTAGCCAGCCGAGAGTCCACCGTTCCAGAGCCCTATGTAAAGGCTGAAGAGAGTAAATGTCACAAGTCCTACCCAAGCTTCAACTTTCAGTTTCTTTTTCTTCCTGCTGCTCCATAAACCGTAAAGCGCAAGGAGTAACACTGGCGTCCAGGTAAACAAACCCCGCTCAACTGATAATAGTGGAGCTGTGAGAGAAATGAGATTGAAAGTAAACCTTCCCTGATTTCCGGTAAGATATGGATTTACAAATGGTGATCCAAAGAGTTGCCGTTGTACCCAAAGCTGCGAAAGTAGACCAACACATGATCCTCCAATAATAATGAGCATCGAAGATATTGCAATCGGCTTTTTAATTCTCATGAAGAGTATGGTAAAGGGAGCAAGAAGAAGGAATGTATCAGGGAGCCGTGTGATAATAAAGAAACCACTAACTATCCCAATGATCAGTAATAATTTGTTTGATAGATTGACAGTGTGCGATAGGTAGAGAAGAAGACTGAAGAGGAAAAAAGCTACTTGGTGAGAAAGCGCTGGTTCAAACGCGGTAGAAGAAGTTGGTTGTAAAAAAAAGGGTGACAATAACAAGCTCGCTCACTTTTTTTTCAAAAAACAGTTTCAGATACTTTTCCGAAAAGTAAAGTCCTAAAATTCCGAGAATAATTCCAGTTACCCCAGGTCCGAGTTCGTAGAGCGAACTGAATTTGGAAATTGGTGTCCCGAGCAACATACTTGTTGTATGAATTAGTGCAAGTGATGGTATCCAAAAAAGCCCTGTTCCGACAGTCCAGAGATTATTTCTGAGACCAGTCACCGTCTGTTCTGTATTCCAACCCACTCGATTAATCGTCCCGTGTCGACCTTGAAAATTCGATAAGTGATTGTAAATAGGTGTGAAATCAAGTCGCCGTTCAAAATACAGAGCATGTGCGTATGAGTAATAGCCATTGCCATCACCGTAAATCCCCTGACCAGTTATCCAGAAATGCATGAGGTAAATACCGAGTGATAAAAAGAACAGTAAAAGAAACTTTCTCATAGTAACGTCAAGTACAGTTTTATTGTACATGAAGTCCAACTGCATAGAAATTGCATTAGAAGCCTCTTTTGCCTACAATTAGACCAATGCAAAACCATCTTTCAGTCGTAGTACCGTGTTACAACGAGGAACAGAACATCCGCCTTGGCGCGCTCGACAAGGTTGCCCGCTACATGGAAAGCCAAAAATATCTGTGGGAAGTCCTGATTGTTGATGACGGCTCAATTGACGAGAGCCCCCAGCTTATTAAAAAATTCATCAGTAGTAACGGACAAAAACATTTTCGTTTACTCGAACGTGAACACCAGGGTAAAGCCGGCACGGTGATTGCCGGGATGCTGGCGGCAAATGGCCGATATATACTTTTTTCAGACCTTGACCAGGCCACCCCGCTGGACCAGGTGGAAAAATTACTGCCGTTTATTGAGAAGGGTTATGACATTATGATTGGTTCCCGCAAAGACCGGGAATATTAATGATACGCAGTGCGGATTTAAGCTGTTTAAGCAGGAAGTGGCGCAAAATATTTTTAAACGTTTAACTTTGTACAAACAAAACCAGGCAACCAGCGGGCCGCGGGTGACTGCGGGGTTTGACGTGGAAGTGTTGTATGTGGCGCTCCAGTTAGGCTATAAAATAAAAGAAGTTCCGGTCGAATGGCATTACGTCGATACGCGCCGCGTAAGTCCGATCATGGATTCGCTTGATGCCTTACGGGATATTATTCGCATCCGTTTAAATAGTCTGCGCGGGTTATATCACATGACGCCATGAACAAAATATACGGATTTGCTACGGTCAGCTTATTCATCGCGCTTATTCTCATCACCGTTGTTTACTCGTACACGCAGGTTGACCTTAATTTAACCCTCTCAACAAGTTCGTTTTACCTGCAACTACAGAAACCGTTAACTCAACTTGGATATTTTAACCGGCCGCTATCCGGAAGTATATTTCTAGGGTTATTTATAGGATTGTTTATTGTTTACGGCATGTGGTTATGGGGAATTGTAAGTCAGCGATTACACCCGCGCCTGATAAAAATCGGGATCATTACTTCGTTTTTATTAGTCTTGGGCTATGCCGCATTTTCTTACGACTTATTTAATTACCTGTTTGACGCGCGGATTACGACTTATTACGGACTTGACCCGCATTATTTCAAGGCGCTTGATTTTCCGTTTGACCCATTGACCCGTTTTATGCGTTGGACCCACCGCTATTATCCGTATGGTCCAGGCTGGTTGCTCATTAGTCTCATTCCTTCGTGGCTTGGAATGGGAAAATTTATCCTGACCATGTTTTTATTTAAAGGTATGTTTGCTCTGTTTCATGCGGTAAACCTTTGGTTATTGCATCGATTATTGATTCATATAAAAGTGAAACTACCACTGTTCTGGTTGGCAGTCTATGCGTTTAATCCGTTGGTATTAATTGAAAGTTTAGTAAGTCCACATAATGAAGTAGTGATGCTCTGTTTTACTTTATTCGCTTTTTGGTTACTTATAAAAAATAAAGTGTACGGTGGAGTTTTGGCATTTGCAGTTTCTCTGAGCATTAAATATATTTCTGCTGTTCTTACTCCGCTCCTGATTTGGAGACAGAAAATCGATAGCCGGTTTTTTACAGTTGCCTGGTATTTATGGATAATAGCCCTTATTCCAGTTATTTTGATGCGTGAAGTGTATAGCTGGTATTTTATTCCGATTATAGCCATAGCGGCGCTTGGCGGCTCATTTATCCCGTTTATGGTAAGTTTGGCGCTTTCCGGAATTACCTTAATCCGTTATTATCCATTCTTATTGCTGGGCGAGTACTCTGCACAATCTTACGAACTACAACTTATTGCAATGGTAGTCAGTGGTGTACTACTTGTGCCTGCAAGCTTATGGCTATGGCAAAAAAAATCAGCTGGTTGATAGTTGCAGTTTGTACTCTAGTTGGACTCTATCTCAGGCTTAAGGGTACCTGGTCTGGATTTTTTGCCTTTACTTTTGATCAGGGTCGCGATTTTCTTCTGCTGCACAACCTGGTATACCAGCACGTCCTCACCCTCATCGGTCCGGCAAGTGGTATCGGAGGGGTTTTTCACGGAGTTTGGTGGTACTGGTTATTGGCGCCGGTTTTCTGGTTGGCTCAAGGTAATCCACGCACTGTTTTCCTTCTTTTTGGAATCCTGATGACATTTATTATTCCACTGGTGTTTATACTTGGGAAACGGATAGCGGGAACATTTTTCGGGTTGCTGCAAGTACTTCTGGTGACCGTATCTTATTTTTATATCGGGATAGCCGCCCAGATTTGGAACCCAAACGTGGCGCCACTGCTTACTGCGGGATTGCTGATTGCCGTCTGGAATTATTTTAGAAACCGTACGGGTTTCATATGGATTGGGGTCTGTCTGGGACTTATTCTTGAATTTGGAATTGGCTATGGCGGACTATTTTTACTGAGTTTTATCGTCACACTATTTATTCTCAAGATCCGCCCGAATACCTCACAATTTCTAAAAGGACTATTTGGTTTCTTTATCTGGTTAATACCACGATTAATATTTGATGTTCGGCATAACTTCATTCAGGTTCAGTCACTCCTCAAGTATCTTGGTAGCCATAATCAAATTTCCGACAGCCCTTTGATCGTACGGATTGGTGAGCGGTTACTACTATTTCATGAACAGTTTATTGAGGCGTATGGTTTTCGAAATACAATAGTAGGGAGTCTACTTTTAGTTTTTACAATCGGTATGCTGTACTGGTGGTGGAACCATGAGCGAATCCTCGAACGCAAATTTTATTTCCGATTTTTATTTGTGCTTATTGGCATGCTGTATATTTTCTCAGTATTGTATCCGCAACCGCTGTGGAGTTATTACCTGACCGGAGTACCAGTGCTTTTCCTGCCTTGTGTCAGTCTTTGTTGGTATAATTTGGTTAAGCGGCAAAAACTACTGGGAAGTTTCCTATTGTTTGGATATTTGGCCTTTGGGCTTTACGTACATATTAGGTCAGATCGCGTATCCTGGGAAGGAGACGCCGCCGTATACAAAAATCAGCTCGCTGTCGTTGACGCGGTTTACCAGGAGGCTCAGGATACGGAATTTGTGGTGCAGGTATATTCGCCGTCGGTGATTGATTACACCTATCAGTATCTGTTTTTGTGGTATGGTGAAAAGACGTATGGTTTTGTGCCGCCGCGCAGCGAAGAGCGTCCACTGGTTTTTAACATTCTCGAGCCTGAAAAATGGCATCCGAAGCTGGTTGAGGCTTGGTTGAGAGAGCGAGAAGGGGATGGTACAATTGTCTGGGATAAAATATACCCGGGAGAAATTCGTGTTCAAAAAAGGATTCGTTAAACGTTTTACTATCGTTGGTTTTACTGCTGCCCTTTTGAGTGGTGTTTTTTTTGTATCCCGCCTGGTTAATCTTACGATCATTCCTATATTTACGGATGAAGCAATCTACCTCAGGTGGGCGCAGATTGCACTCAGTGATCCGCGCTGGCGCTTTATTTCGCTCATCGACGGCAAACAGCCGCTGTTTATTTGGTTACTGTTGCCGGTATTAAAATTTATCAGTGATCCGTTAATAGCTGGCCGGCTGGTTTCAGTTGGCCTGGGATTTATGGCAATGGTCGGATTTGCGGTATTCGGATGGGTGGTCACGAAACGGCTGCGGGGAGCGGTAATTGGCGCAGCTCTCTATCTCTGCCTGCCATTTTTTCTGGTCTATGACCGGCTGGCGATTTATGAAGCCTTACTCGTTGCTATAAGTGTTTGGTCGTTGCTACTGACTTACCTGTTTGGTAAATTTCAGCGGCTTGATCTGGCTTTATTATTAGGAACGACAATTGGAGCTGGATTACTCACCAAATCTTCTGCGAGTTTTTCCTGGTATTTACTACCGCTAACCCTGCTACTTATTAAATGGCCGAAGACGGGAAAGTTGCCGGTTTTTATGAAATGGTTAGGCTTAACTTTTGCAGTTATTGTCCAGGCGCAAATTTATGAAAACATCACCCGGCTGTCAGAGTTCCGGCATGTTATTGCCCAAAAAAATCTGACCTTTATCTACAGTTTCAGCGATTTTTTACAGGATCCATTTCGGGTGGCGCAGGGAAACCTGAATGGACTTATTGGCTGGCTGGTGTCTTACTGTACGATTCCTTTTTTTCTGGTGCTCATTATAGCCGCAATATTTCTGTTGCGGCGCAAATGGCAGGAAGGATTATTTTTCCTGGGTTTTTTTCTGGTGCCATTTGTTGCGCTGGCTTTTTTTGGCAAAGTGATCTATCCGCGCTTTTTGTCATTTATGCTGCCGGCGATTTTGGTGCCAGTAATAATTTTCGTAAGTTATCTGTGGGAAACCAAAATCCAAAAACCACTGTTACTTATACTTGCGACAGTTGTACTTGTACCAATTTTGGTGTTTGATCTGCAACTGCTGACTGACCCCGTAAGTGCTCCGTTGCCCTATGCGGACCGACAGCAACTTATTAACGACTGGCCGGCTGGTTACGGGATAAAAGAAGTAATTACTTTATTTACTGTGGAATCCAAAACTAAACATATATTTGTCGGTACTGAAGGGACATTTGGATTATTTCCGATGGCGCTGGAACTATATTTAGGTACCAACCCGAATGTTACGTTTAAAGCCTATTGGCCTGTTTCAGAAGTGCCAGCCGAACTGCGGGAACTGGCAAAAACGTATCCCACGTATCTGCTTTTTAAAGAACGGCAGGATATACCAGGTGAATGGCCACTCTTACTTATCAGTGAGTACCGCAGGGGAGACGGCCCAACCTACTTACGTTTGTTCCGGGTTTTACCACGATCATGAGTAAACTCACTACCTGGTTTTTCGTGCTGGTTTTAACAATTCCGCTCTTGATTCCACTCATGAAAGCCGGATATCCGGTGACTCACGATGGCCTCTGGGCAGTTGTGCGGCAAGCAGAAATGCACCGTGAACTGAAAGACGGACAGTTTCCTCCCCGCTGGTCCAATTACCTGAATCACGGGTACGGGTATCCCTTATTTTCATTTACTTACCCGTTACCGTATTTATTAGGTGAAGTGTTTGTGTTATCAGGTTTTGGGCTTGTGACGAGCGTAAAACTCCTGTTTGCTTTATCAGTACTTGGTTCGGCGGTGAGTTTTTTTCTACTTAGCAACTACCTTTGGAATAAGTGGGGAGGATTAGTCGCAACTGCTTTTTACCTGTATGCGCCGTATCGTATGTTAAATTTATTTGTTCGTGGTTCTCTTGGTGAATCGCTGGCATTTGTTTTGTACCCACTGCTCTTTTTTTTGGGATTAAAACTGATCCGCAAGCCCGAACCCTTGACGAGCGTTTTACTAGCTTTGTTTACTGCGCTGCTGATTACTACCCATAATATTTCCGTTATCTTATTCGCGCCATTTTTCGCAGCCTGGTTACTGTTTCACTTATGGCAAGAGAAACTGCTGGTTACTAGAAATGTGTTTCTTCTTAGTATTAGTCTGAGTATTGGAGTTTTGCTTGCCGCTTTTTTCTGGTTGCCGGCAATGGCAGAAAAACCGCTGATTGCATTAAATCAGGTGCCTTTGGTTGACAAACGGTCATCCTTTTTGACCATGCCAGAGCTGCTTGGCCAGGTGAAAAGTGCACAGACCGGGATTCAGCTTACTCCTGGTCTTTTTCATTTATTGAGTGCAATTGTCGGAATCTGGTTTATCGTAAAACAGGTTAAAACCGTTCAGCAAAAATATACCGCATTGTTTCTCAACCTGCTTGCAGGGGTTACTTTGTTATTATTGTTTCCCGTGTCTCTTCCCATCTGGCAATTGCCGTTTCTTAAAGAAATTGATTTTCCCTGGCGGGTTTTAGGGATGCTGACATTTCTGCTGTCACTGTTGACAGGAGTCATGATAACGGAAAAATCCGGTAAATATTTTGCAATTCCGCTCATTCTCGGGATAGTAATTGTAAATTTGCAGTATGTGAAAGTGACCAGTCGTATCTATGAAACGGATGCGTATTTTGCGACAAATGATGCTACTACCACTTCTCATGATGAGCTAATGCCGGTTGGAGTGAGTGAAAAACCGAAAAACCGGCCAGCTAATTTTGTGGAAACCGGGTCAGCGCAAGCAATTATCTCCGGTTACACCGAGCGTTCTAGTCAAATTAATTTTCAAATTACCACTGATATAAATACATGGGCACGTTTACACAAATTACAGTTTCCTGGCTGGAAACTGTATATAAACGGAAAACAAACTGCTGTAGAAACAGTACCTAAAACTGGCATCATGCAGTTTACGGTGCCATCAGGAACCAGTAATGTTGTATTTGTGTTTACCAATACTCCGGTGCGGATAGTGGCAAATGCGTTGAGCGTGGCCGGGATTTTTAGTCTGGCAGGTTTATGGATCGTGTCAAGAAAGTTATTCCCTTCATCATAATCTTAATCATTTCTTTGCTGGCTGCTTTGCCGGTCTGGCGAAACGGCTTTTTTCCCATGCACGATGATACGCAACCGACCCGGATTTTTGAAATGCATGCGGCTCTCAAAGACGGGCAATTTCCCGTGCGCTGGGTGAAAGATCTGGGTTATGGATATGGGTATCCGATCTTTAATTTTTACGGCCCGCTCCCTTACTATCTCGGTGCGGGATTTATGTTTCTGGGGGTAGATGCATTAGTTGCGACTAAATTAGTCATAACTTTTGGTATGATCCTGGCTGGCTTGGCATTTTACCTCATGGCTTTTGGGAGCTGGGGTAAGTTAGCCGCAGCAATTGGCGCCGTTTTTTATCTATTAGCTCCCTATCACGCCGTACAACTGTATGTCAGAGGCGCTTTGGGTGAATTTCTGGCCTATGCATTTTTGCCATTGGCGTTTGCGCTATTTTCCGGATCACCGTCAAGGTGGAAACTAGTAATAAGCACGTTCGGTTTTGCCGCAGTATTACTTTCGCATACGATTTCCGGCTTTATATTAGTATGGTTTATTGTTATCTATTTTCTGGTAAAACTGGCATGGTATTTGTTACAGAAAAAAAATATCGACAGTTTTACCAAATTGCAGTTTGTTAGTGTATTTTTAGCACTTGGTTTGTCCGCGTTTTTCTGGTTGCCGGCATTTACTGAAGCGCAACTAACACGAGTCAACAAACTCAGCCAAGGAACTAACGACTTTCATAATCACTTTGTGTACCTTGACCAGTTGTGGGATTCTGCCTGGGGATTTGCCGGGTCCAGTACGGGTAGGTTTGACGGCATGTCATTTAAAATTGGGAAATTACATATTATTGGCGTTATGGCTGCATTGGTTCTGTTAGTTTGGAAACGAAAACAACGATTAAAGGTTAACTTGACACAGGCTATATTACTTTTCAGCGGATTTATACTCTCAATAGTGATGATGCTGGAAATATCCCGTTGGCTCTGGGAACTTATGCCGTACTTCGAATTTATCCAGTATCCCTGGCGTTTCCTCATGTTTGCCTGCTTTTTTGGCAGTTATATATTTTTAATTCTGTGGAAACAATTAAACCTGTTGATTCGCTATACGACTGTCAGGTATCTAATCGGATTTACTGTAATTATGGCTGCAGTCATCGGGTATGGTAAATACTTTGAACCGCAATACACGAATAGTAAAACAGCAATTGACTATACGGATCCGGGTAAAATTGCTTGGGATATTTCCAAAATTTCCGACGAATATTTGCCAAAAGATTTTCCAATTCCGAAAACCCGGGACGAAGTCGCCAGCCAGGATTTTCGTGAAAGTAGTGCTATAATTGTGAAAACCCAGGATGTACGCAGCCATCGGCTGCACCTGTCTTTCTCTGCTCAACGCGCGGCAGAGATTTTCTTTTCCCGGGCGATTTTTCCCGAATGGCGAATAATTCTTGATGGAGTAAAAGTAGAGCCGGAAATTGAGAACGGAAAAATTCAAGTTGGAATCCCGGCCGGAGAACACAATTTAACTGTTTATCTTGCCGATACGCCAGTGCGGCTAATTGGTAATTATTTGAGTTTAATAAGCGCTTTGGTTTTATTAGGGTTTGTAATAAAAACACGACAAAGTAGATGAAAAAAACCAAAAAAATTCTCATCACCGGTTCAGCCGGACTGATTGGCAGTGAAGCGGTGAAATATTTTTGCGAACGGGATCATGAAGTAGTTGGGATTGACAATGACATGCGGAAATATTTCTTTGGGAATGAAGCAAGCACCAAATGGAATCGGGAATTACTCACTCACCGTTTTAAAAATTATACACATGTTGCACTTGATATTCGGGATCAGGAGAAACTGACTGAAGTGTTCCGGAAGTTTAAAATTGATCTGATTATCCATACTGCCGCCCAACCTTCGCATGACTGGGCAGCCAAAGAACCGGTGACGGATTTTTCCGTAAATGCCCTTGCCACACTCTACTTACTTGAACTGACTAGAAATCTGGCGCCGGAAGCGGTATTTATTTTTACCTCAACCAACAAAGTCTACGGAGATACGCCAAATTTGTTACCGCTACTGGAGCTTGAGACGCGCTGGGAATTGCCAGAATCACATCGCTTCTATCAGGGAATCAATGAAAGTATGAGTATTGATCAGAGTAAACACAGTGTATTTGGGGCTTCAAAAGTAGCAGCAGATATCATGGTGCAGGAATATGGCAAATATTTTGGCCTGAAAACTTGCGTTTTTCGCGGCGGATGTCTGACAGGTCCAGCCCATTCCGGCACGAAACTCCATGGATTTTTAGCTTATCTTATCCGTTGTATTGCCCGGGGTGACGAGTACACGATTTTTGGTTACGAAGGCAAACAGGTGCGCGATAATATCCATTCGTTTGATCTTGTGAACGCATTTAACGAAGTGTATAAGAAACCGCGGCAGGGAGAAGTTTACAATATTGGTGGTTCCCGTCATTCTAATACTTCAGTGCTTGAGGCAATTGCCAAAGCGGAAAAAATCTTGGGTAAAAAAGCCAAGTACAAAATCGTCAAAACCGCCAGAAGTGGGGATCACATCTGGTATATTTCCGACGTTTCCAAGTTCAAATCTCATTATCCCGGCTGGAATTATAAGTATGACGGCGACCAGATTATCGACGATATCTGCCGACATGGGCATTTCTAAACATGAACTATAACCGAATTCTTATTACTGGTGGAGCAGGTTTTATCGGTTCGCATTTAACTGATTATTTACTCGAAAAGGGTTATACGGTGCGGATTTTGGATAATTTGCATCCGCAGATTCACTTAAATTCGGAGCCGCCGAAGTATTTAAATCCAAAAGCAGAATTAATAGTTGGTGATGTAACCAAGCGATCAGATTGGCAAAGAGCATTAGTTAACATCAATGCAGTAGTGCATCTGGCTGCTGCAGTTGGTGTTGGCCAAAGCATGTACCAGATTGAACGGTACGTGCGTGATAACTGTTTGGGGACTGCTTTATTTTTAGATATTTTAGCCAATGAGAAACATTCCATTAAAAAAATGCTAGTGGCTTCAAGTATGACTGCGTATGGTGAGGGGATGTATGCATGTCCGAAATGTAAGCTTAAACAGCAACCTGGGATTCGTGACGTCAATAATTTAAAACAAAATATTTGGGAACCGCTATGCCATAAATGTAAAACTCAACTGAAACCAATTCCGACTCCTGAAACTACACCGTTAACCAGTCCTTCTGTGTACAGTATCACGAAAAAAGCCCAGGAAGAACTATTTCTCGCAATCGGTAAAGCCTATCAGATTCCTTCGGTGGCTCTGCGGCTTTTCAACGCTTTTGGTACTCGTCAGAGTTTATCAAATCCATACTGCGGAGTGGCTGCCATATTTTTAAGCCGGGTGAAAAATAACCAGCCGCCGCTTCTTAACGAAGACGGGCTGCAAACCCGGGATTTTGTGCATGTGCGCGATATTGCTCGTGCGATCACCTTATGCTTAGAAAATGAACAGGCAAACTACGAGGTATTTAATGTCGGCAGTGGCATACCAGTTCCGATAGTTGAATTAGCTCGAGTCTGTCTGACTCTCTATAATAGTTCCATACAGCCGGAAATCACCGGTAAATTCCGCAGTTTTGATATCCGGCATTGTTTCGCAGATATCAGTAAATTAAAGCGCCTGGGCTGGCAACCTGCGATTAGTTTTGCCCAGGGTATGCAGGAAATTTATGAGTGGTCAAAGACTGAGGTGGCTGTAGATTTAGTGCAGAAAGCAATGCAAGAATTAAATAACCGTCAGTTACAAGGATAAAAAGTTTAGCGATATGAAAATTTCCTTTGTGATTCCGTTTCACAACGAAGAAAAAAATGCCAAGTCGATGATCGAGCGGGTGACTGAGTATGCGGCGACGCAAAAATGGAACTTTGAAATCATTCCGGTGAATGATCGAAGTCAGGACGGAACAAAGAATGTACTAGATGAAGAAGCTAAAAAATATAAATTTGTCCATCCCATACACCGGTTGCCGGACCACAAAGAAACGGGAAACACCATGGGCAGGGCACTTCTTGAAGGTTCAAAAAAAGCCAGTGGCGATATGATCATCTGGACAATGGGAGATTGTTCTGATGACGTAAATACTTACGGATTAATTGTAGAAAAAATTAATGCCGGGTTTGATCTGGTGTTCGCGTCGCGCTACATGATTGGAGGTACTTGGGGATCGCTTGATCCGACCAAAGCCTTTTTATCGTCGCGCGGTACTATGCTGGCCCGATTTTTATTCAAGGTGCCGGTGCATGATATTACCAACGCATTTCGCGGTTTTAGAAAAGAATTATTAAAAACAATAAAACTGGAGTCTGGTGGATTTGCCATTTCGCCCGAGTTTGCAATTAAAACCCATTTAGCCGATTTTAAACTCGGCGAGGTGCCGACAGTGTATCATGACCGGATTGAAGGTGTGTCCAACTTCAAACTGTGGCGCATGACTATTGAATATCTATTGATATTCCTAAAGCTCTTCATTCAAAAAGTGACGAGCATAAAATAACACAATGTTGTAATGGGTATTTGGCCACAAAAGTATTCAAAGAAAACGCTCGCATTTTTTAGTTTGAGTGCAGTTCTGGTTTTTTTGCTGTTTAAGTCGGCATTTTCATCCTATTTTTTTCAGGATGACTGGTTTTCCCTGCGGATAAGTCAAGCATATTCCATTACCGATATCTTTCGTTTTTTTCTGCCAGTTAAAGGTGTAGTTTACTACCGGCCGTTAGGAATGCAAGTGCCCTTCTTTATTTCGCAAACATTATTTGGTTTCACACCTTTACCGCTGCGGATTGCGACCTTCAGTATCCATCTTGTTAACGGGTGGTTGGTGTACCGGTTACTTAAAAAAATAATTGGCAGTACATCTTTTGCTTTAGCCAGCGCATTTTTATATGCAACCTCAGCTACGCAGATGATCATTTTTTACTGGGCAGCCACAATTGCCTTTGTCTTGGCGCCCTTTTTTTATCTACGAAGCGTGCTTAACTTTTTTGACAAAAAAGAGTGGCGAAGCTGGGTCTGGTTTGTGGCTGGTATGCTGGTTAATGAACTGTTAATTACCTTACCCGCGGTAGTAACGATGTACGCTTTAATAAAGGGTAAATTAGAAGTGAAGAGAACGGTAAAGTTCTGGCTCACTGCGCTTGTTTATTTTGTGTTTCGGCTCAAGATTGTCAGTTTTTCAACTACAGGAGGATACACATTTCTTACCTCTATGCATCAGGTGGTTTTAAACTTGCGTAATTACCTGCTGTGGGCATTTAACTGGCCGGACGAAATAACCAATCAGTTCGCGTCATTTATACGATTGAACCCGGAATTTATGCGCGGATTTTTAAAATACGTCTCTGTTTGGACCATTGAATCAGCGCTGATACTGTTATGTTTTGTCGTCGTACCGCTTATAACAGTAGTCAAACGAAAAATCTTAAAACCAGAACTGAAACTACTTGGTTTTGGTCTATTCTGGTTTATCGTCACCCTATCACCAGTGCTTTTATTTTCAAAACATTTCTTTTCTTATTATGTACCGTTACCTCTAGTTGGGCTGTTGATTTTTTTTGGAGTTCTCTGGCAACGAATTAGATACACTTCATCACATCGTTATGCAACGCCCTTATTACTTATAATTTGCAGTGTCTGGTATTGGGCTGCCATGAACACAATGCAATTTAATACACATATTCATTGGAGTGTTCGCCGCGCCAACCGTTCAGAATTATTAGTAACTAAATTACTAAACGCGTATCCAGAGTTACCCAATAATGCCGTGGTGTTAATTCCGCCTAAGTCTGATGAAGAAAACAGATGGGCACTCGGTGAATCAAATGCAGTTAAATTATTGTATGATAATTCTACCCTGGAAACATTTTTTGGGACAAGAACTGAATATTCTCTGGCTTTTCCTGATAGTCAGCAACAGCTATTTGTTTTACCGTGAAATTAACTAAACTCTGGTTGCCCTTACTTGTAGCCGTTTACTTTGTAGTTCTACTTTGGCCGATACGAAGTTTTTACACCCGACCGTTTGACTATGTGTCGCTTGGTGAAACATATGCGAGTTCGCAGTATACTACCGGCTCCGGATCAAAAGGAATTGGTGATGACGGGCTCTATGCATTTGCCGGCTACTATTATATTACCGGTGGAGATCCGTCCCAGGTAAACTTTGAAAACCCGCCATTCGGGAAATACCTGATTGGCTTATCAGTTCTGGTTTTTGGTAATGAAAATAGTATTTATGTTATTTACGCAGCTTTAGTTCTTTGGGGCACGTATTTACTCGCCAAAAGTGTTTTTAAAAGTAAATCACTTGCAGTACTTGCGGTAAGCTTGCTTGGTTTACTGCATTTGTTTATTATCCAATTCGTGCCGACCAGTCCCACCCAATATAGTATTACATTACTTGATTTGCCGCTGACCATGTTTTTCCTGTGGGGAGTGTGGTTTTTTCTCCGTACACCAGCAAGCTGGTGCAGTTACCTTATTTCTTCACTACTATTCGGGCTGGCATTTATCACGAAGTTTTTCCCGGCGCTCTTGATTTTACTTCCGGTACTTCTTGGGTATCAATTTTTTTACCGAAGAAAAGATTTGATTAAGTACGGGATAACCTTGTTGTTGGTACCGTTTATCTATCTGGTAAGTTATCTGGTTTATTTTTACTACCACGCATCTCTTGTTGAATTTATCGAGTTTCAAAAATATATAATTTCCTGGCGGCTTGGTAACCCAATAGTTATGGGTAATATTTTCCGGACGATTTTTACCGGTAGTTACCAGAATTGGTGGGATGGTGGATTAACCATAGACCACGAATGGACACGGGAGTTGCCGGTACTGTTTATTCTGGCGCTTATTGGTGGCATGTATGCCATAAAAACTAATAACCACAAATTGCAGTTGCTTCTGGCATTAAGCCTCGTATTTATCACATATCTGACAGTTGGGAGTGTGGGTGTAGCTCGATATTTACTCGTGGTGACGCCATTTCTTACTATACTTTCGGCAAATGGCGTCAGTAAAATTGTGAGTCTGGTTTTTGCTATACTAGTGTCACGTGGATATACCAAACCCGTCTTTAAACACACAGGAAATTAAGCGTCGGTCATTTTTTGGGATGATCGCGCTCACCTCACGCACATTTTTGTTACAGATCATCTCGCTGGTAGCAACATTTATTCTGACCGTACTCCTTGATCCGGCTGTGTTTGGGGTTTTTTTTGTGGTGAGTGCGGCAATTAATTTTCTTAACTATTTTTCAGATATTGGGCTCGCGGCCGCGCTCATTCAAAAAAAAGAGGAACCGAGTCGGGTTGACTTAATCACGACTTTCACTATTCAGCAGACACTGGTGGTGACTGCGGTAATCTTGGCGCTCGTGTTTTCTCGACAAGTGGCGGGATTTTTCAATTTAGGTGCCAGTGGTCTGTTTTTGTTTCGAATACTGGCAATTGCTTTCTTTCTCTCATCTTTGAAAACAATCCCTTCGGTGCTTTTGGAACGCAAGCTCAACTTTCAAAAATTGGTTATTCCCCAAATTATTGAGACCGTCAGTTTTTATGCAGTCACGATTATTTTAGCCGCACAGGGTTATGGAGTAGTGAGTTTTGCCTGGGGAGCATTGGTGCGGGGAATCACTGGAACTGCAGCCCTGTATCTACTTGCCCCGTGGAAACCGGGTTTGGGATTAAACCAAACGAGTGCCCACCATCTATTAACATTTGGGATTCCCTATCAGGCCAACTCATTTCTTGCCCTTGTTAAAGATGATTTGTTAACTGTGTTCCTGGGCAAATGGTTACCGTTTGCCGCAGTCGGCTATATCGGTTGGGCGAAAAAATGGGCTGAGATTGCCTTACGGCTCATTATGGATAACATTATTAAAATCACCTTTCCGGCTTTTTCCCGTCTGCAGCATGATATGGCGTTACTGAAAAAAGCCATTGAGAAATCGATTCTCCTGTTGTCACTACTCACACTACCGATTGCAGTGGGGATGGTGTTTATGATGCGGCCGTTTATTGATGTGGTGCCGAAATACAGCAAATGGGAGCCGGCATTGCTTTCCTTCTATTTATTTACTATTTCGTCAGTACTCGCAGCTCTTTCAAGTCCTCTGGTCAATGCCCTGAACGCAATTCGTAAGGTGCACTATACATTTTATCTGATGATTATGTGGACGACTCTCACTTGGATTATGGCGCCGTTATTTATTAGTTTCTTTGGGTTTAACGGCGTTGCTATTGCCGCTTCATTTATCAGTATTACTTCATTTGTGCCCATTTTTCTCCTGCGTAAAGTAGTTTCATTTCGACTGGTTTCCCAGATTATAAAACCAGTTGGTGCGACTTTAGTTATGATTCTGAGTCTATTGATTGTTTTTTCTGTGGTGACTCAGCCTATTTGGCAGTTAATAATCGGCATTGGAACGGGTTTGACAGTTTACACCTTAGTAATTTATATACTTATGGGTAAGGAACTGGCACCGTACATTTCATTACTGAGAGAAAAACGCTAGAATTGTAACTAACATGCACAAAAAAATATCCGCAGTGATTAATACCCGGAATGAAGAAGCAAATATCGTCCGCTGCATCAGAAGCGTGGTGCCGTATGTTGACGAGGTGGTTGTGGTCGACATGGAGTCAACTGACGACACGGTAAAACTTGCTCACCAATACACAAGCCGGATCTTTAAGCATAAAAATACCGATTATGTTGAACCTGCCCGTAATTACGCCATTTCCAAAGCCCAGGGAGAATGGATATTGCTCGTAGATGCCGATGAAGTGATTCCGGACACATTGGGTCTGAAACTGCGAAAATTGACTGAAGGCGAATACAGTTACTTTGGTATCCCGCGCAAGAATTTTATTTTCGGAACCTGGATTCAGCATAGCGGCTGGTGGCCGGACTACCAGATCCGTTTTTTTGAAAAAAATGCGGTGAGTTGGAATGACGAAATTCACAGTATTCCGGTGACTACCGGCAAGGGGATTGATTTACCGGCAACCGAGGCCGAGGCGTTTATGCATCATCACTATGTGACGATTGAACAATATATCGAACGCTTGAACCGCTACTCGACCCAGGAAGTCCGGCAGCTGCTGCGTGACGGCGTGCATTTTGAATGGAAAAATTTAATTGCCAAACCGACTAATGAATTTTTATCCCGGTTTTTTGCCTGGGAGGGTTATAAAGATGGCGTGCATGGATTGGCTTTGGCATTACTGCAAGCATTTTCATTTCTGGTAGTCCAACTCAAGCTGTGGGAGCAGCAGAAATTTGAAACGCATACGCCGCAAAATTTTCTGGACGAGTCAAACGAGGTACTTAAACGTTCATATAACGATATCACCTACTGGTACCAGACAACCAAATATCAGGAAGCTGAAGGCGTCAGTAAAACTCTGGCTAAAATCAGATCAAAAATCAAACTATGAATAGTAACCGCTCGCTGATTATAGTTTTAGGCGTAGCGCTTATTTTCTTGGTTACTAATACTATCCTTATAGATTACCATTTATTTTTAGGAAAGTTTAAGACCCGTGACGTTGAGTTAGTTCAGCCGTTACCTGATATCACCGAGACAGCAACTCCCCCTCAAACTTCTTCGACAGCTAGAATCCAAACCAACGCTGAAATTAGCAACTTGATAAAAACAGCAACCGAATCGTTAACCTTGCGCGTGGACGCGTTAGCTGGAAATAGCAGCCAGCCAGAAACTGCGGTTACGCAAAACCAGCCTGTCAAGGAATATTATGTGCCTTTGGGTACTGGATCAACCAATTCGACTGCTTGGGTGGATTTACCGGGAGTTGAAGCCTATATTGCTCCCAGTAATTACGGCACGATTGTAGAAATGTACCTTGAGGTGGCGATTCGCGTGCCGACTGGCAGCGGTCAGGTATTTGCACGGCTGAAAAACGTGACTGATAATAACAGTTTGTTTGAAAGCGAAGTCTCCTACGAAGGTACGGCGGGTAAACTCATTTCCTCAGGTAAAATTCCGGTTCCCACACAAACCCGGCTGTACCGGATGCAGTTGCGCTCTTCACTCGGAGCCAATGTCGTTCTTGACAACGCGCGGATAAAGTTGTTTGTGAAGTAGTAGTAGAATGAGTTGTTAACGTTAGTTTTTTAAAATAGTAAAAAAAGTATGTCAATATTTCCTGAACATTTAGAAAGAGTAAGTTACACTGGTTATGAAACTGCTTGCTTGATAGACAGAATCGCACAGGTTTTTGGAGAACCAGAGTATAGATTGACTCCAGAAGACAATCCTGATAGCTTGCAGGAAATAGCCACGTATTTTCTTCCTTCAGTTGGTGAGCAGAGAACTGTTTATCCTGATATTTCCGGAGCGGTATTAACCATCGTGCGCACCCTTTCTCAAGAGTTTCCATATTTTGCCGTGGACTTGCGGACTTATAGAAAAGGAATGAGACAACGGTTTTTTCCACTTCCTGACATTACCGAAATCCAAATTGACACAGAACGTAAAAGAGTGTATTTCTTTCGCTTAGAAACTGATGGACTTGTATCATCACCTCTAGGAATATCTGTACAAGGTGAACTCTTTGGGTAATAATTATTATTTAGCCTCGGAATATACATTTTCCCGCAGAAATCCTATACTTACACTAGGAGTTTGTTTTTGCCTGTAGTTTAAAGGACGTCATCTTGGTTAATCCAGGATCTGACGTCTGATTCCTGATAAGCAAGAATGACGTCAGAAAGGTTTAATCAGTATAGTGTTTCATATGAGTTTTTAATAAATCCTTTATGAAAATAGCGGTTATTATTCTTAACTACAACGGTAAAGAAGATACACTCACGTGCCTTGAATCACTGCAAAAAGTCGTTGGTGACGGGTATACGACCGAAACAATAGTGGTGGATAATGCTTCAGGGGACGATTCAGTTGTCGAAATCCAGGAGAAGTATCCGGAGGTGAAGTTGCTCATTAACCCACAAAATTTAGGTTTTTCCGAAGGTAATAATGTCGGCATCCGCCACGCACTTACCAATCAGGCCGACTATATTTTACTGCTGAATAATGATACCACAGTTGACGGGTACCTGTTTCGGGAACTGCTTGTGGCAGAGAAAACTATTGATAAATCAGCGGTGATGGGACCGAAAATTTATTTTTCTTCGGGCCGTGAGTTCCATAAAGACCGGTATAAACCGGAAGAGTTGGGGCAGGTTCTCTGGTATGCCGGAGGAAAAATAGACTGGGACAATGTAATTGCATCGCATCGGGGAGTTGACGAGGTTGACCGGGGACAATTTAACGAACTCGGTAAGACTCAATTCGTGACCGGCTGCGCCCTATTTGTACCCCGGGTGATCTTTGAAGCAGTTGGTTTATTTGATGCTAAGCTCTATCTCTACTATGAAGATGTGGACTTTTGTAAACGGGCGCAAAAAAAAGGTTATGATCTTTATTATATTCCCGGAGCGAAAGTTTGGCATAAAAACGCAGTATCAAGTGGAGGGTCGGGATCTGACCTACAGGTGTATTACCAGACGCGTAACCGGTTACTAATAGGTATGCGTTATGCACCGTGGAAGACAAAACTGGCACTTATGCGCGAAGCGACTTTACTTCTTATGTCCGGCACACCAACCCAGCGTTATGCAGTGGGTGATTTTTTACGTAAAAAATACGGGCCTCGAGATACCGGGACATTTAAAATGCCGGATTTCCGGCGCTACTTGCCCGGAGGCACGAAAAAAAATCCATGAAATTGAGCGCGATAATTTTAACGAAAAACGAAACCGCCACAATTGGTGATTGTCTTGCCTCATTAAAAGACTTGCAGTGTGATGAAATTCTGGTAATTGATGATGAGTCAACCGATCAGACTGTACAAATAGCCAGGGCAAAAAAAGCTCAAGTATACACGCATAAAAAAGATAACTTTGCTGAAGCGCGCAATTTTGCCGCGACAAAGGCAAAGGGGGACTGGCTGTTATATATCGATGCTGATGAGCGTTTGTCGGCTGTCTTGGTTACTGAAATAAAAAAGACATTAGAAAAGAAAACTAATTATGTAGCTTATTCGCTCTTACGGGTTAATTACTATTTGGGCAAACGCTGGCCGAAAACAGAACAACTCGTCCGTTTACTGCAAAAAGATAAGCTAATTAAGTGGCAGGGTTCGGTGCACGAAACTGCGGAAGTAAACGGCGAAATTAGCGCGTTGCATGAGCCCTTAATACATCTTACCCATCGCAGTTTAAGTGAAATGGTGACCAATACGATTGAGTGGTCACAAATTGAAGCGGAATTACGTTTCAAAGCACATCATCCACCAGTTACCTGGTGGCGGATTCCGCGGGTGATGTTGCCAGTATTTTTTGATTATTATATTACTCAAGGTGGCTGGCAGGTGGGGACTGTAGGTTTAATTGAAAGTATCTACCAGGCATTTAGTATTTTTATTAGCTACGCCAGACTGTGGGAAATGCAACAAAAACAAACGAAATAGCGTGCTGTTTGAGATAATTATTCTAGTTTAGATTGTCATTGCGATCCGCCGGAGGCGGAGAAGCAATCCTGTGTGTTTCGAGATTGCTTCGTCTCAGCCAGCTGGCGGATCCTCGCAATGACGGACAGTATTTATAGATATTGTAAATAATGAAACACTTTGGAATCTTTGACCCTTACTTACACATTCTTGGTGGCGCGGAACGGTATATCCTCGCAATTGCCCAGAGTTTAAGCTCGGAATACGAGACCGTGCTTTTTACCAAACACCCTGATCGGGTTGGGCAGGCGCAAAAAAAGTTTGGCTTCACCGTTTCCAACTTGACTACCCGTCCGTGGCCGGATACGGTTGCAGCGCGGTTATCAGGGTTACGCCAGCTGGACTTGTTACTCTATGTGACTGATGGCAGTTTATTTATTTCACCGGCGAAAAAAAACCTGTTACTCATCCAGACTCCAGCCCATATCCCAAAACGTACACTCGTTAATTCATTTAAACTTCGTTCTTGGCAAACAATACTCTGCTATTCGCAGTTTATGGCTGACATTATTAGCCGGCGGTTACACGTGCAACCAAAGACATTATTTGTGCCGGTATCCAATCGGGTAAAAAAGATTCCGGAAAAAGAAAACAGTATTCTGTCAGTTGGTAGATTTTTTCCAGAACTGCATAATAAAAAACAAAAAGAAATGGTAGATATTTTCCGGACACTGGTGCCACAGTTACCTAAGGTACAACTGTATTTGGTTGGTTCAGTAGATCCGGGAGGTGAGAATTACCTTGAATCAGTTAAAGCCGCAGCCCAGGGGTTGCCGGTAAACATACTTACTAATAGTAGTTACGGTGAGTTATGCGCTTTATATGCAAAAGCCAAAATTTATTGGCATGCCACTGGTTTTAGCGAAGACCTGGAACAGTTTCCGGAGAAAGCCGAACACTTTGGTGTGTCAACGATTGAGGCGATGTCCTATGGGTGTGTGCCGGTAGTTTTTGGCGGCGGCGGACAAAAAGAAATTGTGATCCATGGGAAAAATGGTTTTATCTGGAACTATGAAAGTGAATTAGTAGCCCTTACGCAGAAGTTATTTGCTGAGCCGCAGCTTACCACCAAGTTAGCCAAAGCAGCACACACAAGCAGTGCTTCATATGGCCCGGAGATTTTTAACTTACAACTGCATGAAATTCTTGCGGAGTAACTATTATCTGGTCGCTTTTATCGGAATTGTGGCCATTTTTTTTGCGCCGTTTCTGTCTGGCAAACTACCGATTCCAGCTGATAGTCTCGTCGGTTTATACCATCCGTGGCGGGATACATTACGGTCTAATTATCCCAATGGGTATCCGTATAAAAACCCCCTGATTACTGATCCGGTGCGACAGCAATATCCGTACCGCTTTGCCGCAATTTCCGAGCTCAAAGCCGGCCGTTTACCACAGTGGAATCCGTACAGTTTTTCCGGAACTCCGCTGCTTGCGAACCTGCAAGCCGCTGTTTTTTATCCATTAAACATTATATTTTGGTTGACTTCATTTCAAACTGCCTGGGCGCTTCTGGTTATGTTACAGCCGCTTTTGGCCGGAATGTTTTTATATTTTTATTTACGCAATTTTGATTTGAGTTCCCGGGCCTCGTTTCTGGGAGCCTTAAGTTTTTCATTTTCAGGTTTTTTTGTCGCGTGGATGGAGTGGAACACGATTGGCCACGTAGCTGCTTGGTTTCCTTTGGTACTACTGGCCAAAGAAAAATTATTACGGAAAATATCATTGCCGTGGGTAATTACGCTTATTTTTGCCGAATCAACGCTTATTTTTTCCGGGCATGCGCAAACAGCTTTTTACGCCATCGGTTTTTCAACAATGTATTTACTGGTGCGGATTCTGCAAATAGCGCACGAACAGGTTAAAGCCGGCAGCAAGAATTACAGCCAGCAGTTGCTTAAAAATTTTCTGATAAAGCTGCAGCCGTTTCTGCTATTCGGGTTCTTGGTTATTATCATTACTTCTATTCAAACAGTACCAAGTTTGAAATTTATCTTGAGTTCTGCCCGAAACTTTGATCTACCGGATTGGCATCGGCCAGACTGGTTTTTACCTTGGCAGCACTTGATCCAGTTTGTGGCGCCGGATTTTTTTGGAAATCCTACGACCGGAAATTATTGGGGCGTTTGGAACTACGGCGAATTTGTCGGTTATATCGCACTATTTCCCTTACTTATGGCATTCTTTGCCATCACTGCTCGCCGGGACCGCAAAACTTTGTTTTTTACAGTGATGTTGGTTATTTCGGTCTTGCTGGCATTGCCGACTGCATTTGCGAAATTGCCGTATGAACTTAACATTCCATTTTTATCGACGCTTCAGCCTTCACGGATCATATTTCTCATAGATTTTTGCTTAAGCGTGTTAGCAGCATTGGGGCTTGATTACGTGGTCCGGCCGGAAGAGAAACGGAATAGAAGAGTGTTGCGGGTTATTATGTTTATCAGCATTTCAATTGTTGGTTTATGGCTTGTGGTACTCTTTGGCGCTCAACTCGGACTTTCGTATATTCTCATTGACACAATTGTTGCCCGGCGGAATCTGGCATTTCCCACTGCCTTTTTTGTGATCTCAAGCATTGGTTTGTTGGGATTTTCCCGGTTTGCGTTTAAAAAAATTATTCTGACCCGGATATCCATTATTATCCTTTTAGGGATTACCATATTTGATTTTTACCGGTTTTTTACCAAATTTACGCCGTTTACAGATCCTTCATTATTATTTCCGACAACGAAAACAACAGAATTTCTGCAATCAAATACCGGAAACTTCCGAGTCATGAGCGCTGACCGGAGAATTTTGGCACCAAACACCACGCTTATGTACGGAATTCAAAGTGTTGATGGGTATGACCCATTGTATTTACAAAATTATGGCGAGTTGATCGCCAGTTGGACCAGAAATCGAGCTGATATTTCGCCAGCTGCGTTTAACCGGATTTTAACGCCGGAAAACTCGCAGTCACTGTTTACTAATTTACTAGGCGTGAAGTATGTTTTATCTCTCAACCCGCTAGAACTTCCAGGACTTGTACTTGTATTTCAGGAAGGAGAAACGCGGGTCTATGAAAATAAAAATGTGTTACCGCGAGTTTATTTAGCTGAAGCAGTGTCAGTGCAAAATTCTCCCGCGGAAGTGGTTAAACAGCTATTTGCAAATGAAAACCTGCTTGATCGGTTTGTGTTTACCTATGTGCCGGTAAGCGTTGAACCGTTTGTTCTGGAAAATGAGGAGCGCGCTGAGATTAGTAACTACACGGCAAATGAAATCACCATAAATGTGCAGGCAAAACATTCCCGATTATTAGTGTTAACTGATTTGTATTATCCGGCGTGGCGGGCGTATGTTGACGAAATTGAAGCAAAAATCATTCCGGCAAATTATTTTTTTCGCGGAGTTGTGGTGCCAATTGGAAACCATACTGTGACGTTTCGGATTTAAGGACAAAAAAAGCTTAGCTTTCCCGGAAAGCTAAGCTTTGAGTTAGTTAACGCCGGTCAATTAGACTGATCTGTTAAAATATATGTTATGGCTAAAGATAAATTTACCGCGGTCTGGGTATCGCATTCGTCAATCAGCGATTTTTTAAAATGCCCCAAAGCGTACTTCTATAATAATGTCTATCGCCGAAGCGAATCTGGGCACAAAATCAAAATCATGCAGCCGTCTTTTGCCTTGGGTCAGGCAGTACATACGGTGCTCGAACAGCTATCGACATTACCAACGAGCGAACGATTCAAAGAATCATTAATTGCGGTTTATGAGCGACAGTGGGAAAAAGTGTCAGGAACAAAAGGCGGGTTTGTAAGTAGTGAACAGGAAGCTCGTTACAAAGAACGGGGAGCAGACATGTTACGTAAAGTTATGGAAAACCCGGGGCCGCTCAAAAACTTGGCTGTCAAAATCAACATGGATTTACCCTATTTTTGGTTGTCAGAAGAAGATAACCTCATACTTTGCGGCAAAATTGATTGGTTGGAGTATAACCAGGCCGATGATTCAGTACGGATTATTGATTTTAAAACCGGCCGCACTGATGAGCCGGATGATTCGCTACAGCTGTCGATTTATTTTCTCCTTGCGCAAAATTGTCAGCGCCGTAAGGTTGCTGGTATGAGTTACTGGTATCTGGAACGAAATGCCACGCCGAGTGAAGTGTCATTGCCTGACGCAACCGCAGCCCACGAAAAAATCCTGGAAATTGCCAAAAAAATTAAGCTGGCCCGGCAACTGGAAATTTATAAGTGCCCGCAAAAAGACGGCTGCAGTGCCTGTAAACCTTTTGAAAAAGTCATCGCCGGCTGGGGCGAATTTATCGGCGTTGATGATTACAATCAGGATATCTTCATTCTTCCCGATGAACCTGTGGAAGGTAAAGAAGAAAGTACAGTGTTGTGAGATGTTCTGTCATGCCGAACTTGTTTCGGCATCCCGAAATGAATTCGGGACGACGTCTAAAATATTTGTAGATCCTGAAACCCGCTTCGACCCGCCTAGACTCGGCGAGGCTGGCGCCACGAGGCGAGCAAGTTCGGGATGACACTCTGCGGACAGACAACTGAAGATATGAATACTGCTTTTCAATGGGCAAAATCTCGATGTAACTGAAAATTAGTTTTTGAATAAACTGCTTAAATTTTTATCTCTATCCTATACACCCAAAAATCTTTTCCGCCGAACTCATATTTATATCGTTCGCTGCCTTGGAGAAAGTTGAAGCGCTTTATGCCGACGTCGATGGCACGCTTGAGACTAATTGCTTTGAGGTAAAAGCCAGAGCCAGAAAAATTTTGTTCGTCAAATCCGGAATTATAAAGTAAGAGTTCGTCCGGAAATATAAACGAAAATGTCACTGTAGCGACCTGTCCTTCGACCGTAAGCAAAAGTAGTTCTGTAGATTTTGCAAATTCTTTGACTAAACCTCTGAAAAACTCTTCCATCACTGGGGTCAGGAATTTTTGCTTATCCGGATTCAGTTTCATCAACCGAAACAAATGGTTGATGTCTGACTCAGGATTCGTACTTACTTGCACTTGAAGACCGGGAAATGCAGTTTCAAACTTTTTCATTTTCCGTTTAAGTTCATGGCGGTGTTTGCGATTAAGGTGTGAGAGAAACTCATCCCAGGATAACGGCAAATCAACGATTGGCATGGTGTCTTCTTGAGCAATTTGCACTTCAGATATTCTTCGGAAGTATGTGTACGTACTTGAAGACCGGGGAATGTTATCCAGAATTAAAGTTGCAAATTTACGCGCTTTCAAATATTCCAGAATCTCCGGCCAGGCTTGTGTTTTATTTTCCTCTGATCCCACGATATCCTGATAGTCGGAAATTTCCTTGCCGCCGGATAAAAAAACTTCATGATTACGAATGACCAGAGGAGCAAAGACATTATTATTTATCTGTAAGAACAACGGTTGGAAGTTTTTGCCTTCAGTTTGCAACCATAATTTATGCCACAAAGTAGAATAGAAAGGGATATTTGATTGTTGAGTAAAGTTTATCCAGTTTGCAAAGAATTGTGATGGCGTAAATTCTGTAACCATTACCAACAATTATACACTGGTCAGTGGGATTGCTTCGTCTCCCGACAGTCATTTATATTTTAAAATGGTAGTCGGGATTCTCGCAATGACAAGCAGAATGGAGAGCAGCTAATATAAAAAGGGGAACAGGCTTTTGGTTTTGCGTTTGTATTTGGCGTAATCAGGAAAGTGTTCATGCAGTGATTGCTCTTCAACTGAAACCTGGAGAAAAATAGTTGAAGCCAGGATCAGCCAGAGCATGAGGCGGAACCAGGAAAAGTAGTCAAGTACCAGGCTGAGCGCGAACAGCAAGTACCCGGTGTACATAGGGTTACGAATGTATTGGTATGGACCGGTGGTGACGAGCCGGGCGCCTTTTCTAACTTTGGCTTTTAACGAAAATAGACTATTTTGATACAGTTCCCAGACTGCCCAGGCGATAAGGCCAATTGCGGCGAGAAGCGGAACGTAAAACACCGGATTAACTGGCAAGCCGGGACCGGAAATAATAATAAACCCGATTGTGCTTATTTGAAGTAAAACTACGAGAATCGAATCGCTTTGTAATTTAGTCATAACCAGCCTTTAAGCAAGCAACCCTAATACGAGCGCAGCTACCACAATTGAGGTCAGCTGATACCATAACACCAACTAAATTAATCGGGTATTGAGTAAACATAATTATAATTTCTGTCTACATATTTAAGTCTACACTAATACGGAGGTCTGTCAATCCCGTGTATCGCATCTCACTAAAATGGTGAGAAATTGTTACAATAGATGCATGACTGTTTCAATTGTCATTCCAAACTACAACGGTAAGGCACTGCTGGTTAAAAATCTGCCAAAAGTACTTGCAGTAGCGCCGCAAACAGAAATTATTATCGTTGACGATAGTTCAACTGATGGGAGTGTGGAGTTTCTCAAAAAAAACTTTCCAAAAATTAAGCTCATTGAAAAAGTGCAGAATCACGGGTTTGCCACTTCAGTAAATTTAGGTGTGCGGGCAGCAAAGGGAGATATTGTATTTCTCTTGAACTCTGACGCAGTTCCAGAAAAAGGGTTTCTCACTCCGATTCTTGAAAATTTTAAACACAATGAACAACTATTTGCGATCGGATGCCTGGATAAATCAATCGAAGGCGAAAGAATAATTGAACGAGGTAGAGGTATTGGTAGGTTTGAACGCGGATTTTTAGCTCACGGGCGGGGAGAGATTAATCAAAGCAATACACTCTGGGCGAGCGGCGGCAGCAGTGCGTTTCGCAAACACATCTGGGAGCAGCTGGGTGGTATGGATGAGGTATTTGACCCGTTTTACTGGGAGGATATAGACTTATCGTACCGGGCACTTAAATCAGGTTTTGAGGTAGTCTTTGAGTCGAAAAATGTAGTAACTCATAGTCATGAGGAAGGAAGTATAGCCAAAAGTTTCTCATCTACCCAAATTAAAATTATCAGCTACCGCAACCAAATTTTATTTGTCTGGAAAAATATCACCGACCGCAATTATTACCTAAACCACTTCATGTGGTTGCCGTATCATTTATTACGAAGTCTATTTACCGGTGAGGGGGTGTTTGTACGGGGACTACTTGAGGCACTACGTAAATTGCCAAAAATTATGGAAGCGCGACGAAAAGCACAAAAATTATTCACCCGGACAGACGCGCAGGTTTTATCTGTTTTTTCAAAGTAGTTACAAATAGCATTCACATGCAAAAGCGAACACTGGTAATCCTGTTAATAATACTTGCGGTAGCGGTCTTTTTACGTTTTTATCGGCTCGCCACACTGCCACCAAGTCTTGAGTGGGATGAAGTAGCCACTGGGTATGACGCCAATTCAATTCTCAAAACCGGACGCGACCAATACGGTAACTGGTTGCCGCTGACTTTCCGTTCAATTGATGATTATAAACCGCCACTGTATACGTATTTAACTACGGTTTCAATTGCAGTCTGGGGTTGGAACGATTTTGCCGTGCGATTTCCCGCAGCATTGCTTGGTGCGTTAGCCATAGTAACCACCTATGGTATGACGTATGCGCTGTTTGCCAGTCAACCGGTGGCGTTACTGACTGCGTTTTTTCTCGCCGTTTCTCCGTGGCATGTCGGATTTTCGCGACTCGCACTTGAGACTAACAGTACGATTTTTTTCATGACTGCAGGTACTTGGGCGTTTCTTCTGGGCCGCAAAAAAGGCATGTACTTGCCGATTGCTGCGTTGTTTTTTGGTTTAAATTTATTTCTCTATCATAATGCCCGCGTATTTGTACCTTTATTTGGGTTTGGTTTATTGCTTCTTTTCTGGAAGGATATCTGGCAACAAAAAAAATATGCAATAGCATCGGCGGTTATTACCTTTTTATTTCTAGTGCGGCTTATTCCAATTGTGACATCTATTGAAGGTCAGATGCGTTTTCAGGGCACGAGTATTTTCACTCCGGCATTAACTCAGGAAATGGCGGCGCGTAAAGTAAATTATGGCACGTGGTTATCTGATGATCAACTGGCTAACACGGGATCTATTGGCAAATTATTTCATAACCAGTACGTATTTTATGGCTTATTAATTTTAAAAAATTACCTTGTACACTTTGATCCAAGTTTCTGGCTATTTACGAATGATTATGTCCGCCATCATGTTTCGGAAATGGGCATTTTGTATTTTATTGATTTACCTTTATTATTACTTGGCTGGTACTTTTTGCTGCGAAACGCTAACCGGAAAATTACCTTACTGCTGATACTTTGGTTTTTGCTAGCGCCAATTCCGGCAGCGGTAACGAGGGACGTACCCCACGCACTACGGACAGAAATCATGCTGCCAGTATTTCAGATGGTAATTGCCTGGGCGTCCGTTACCTTATATTCTCGATTTAAACGACGACTGCTTCTGAGACAGGTATTTGTTGGTGTACTTATTTTGTTGTACGTCATAAATATTTCATTTTTTCTGCACCAGTATTTTGTGCATTTTGCCAAAGATACATCGCGCGGCTGGCAATATGGGAGACGTGAAGCAGCGCAATTTGCGGAAAGCATTAAAGAAAACTTCGATCAAATCATTGTTTCAACCGAACTCGAGCAACCACACGTCTTTTTTCTCTATTATTTAAAATATGACCCAGCTCGTTATTTATCTGAAGGCGGGACAGTCTCTGGAGGATGGGCAGAGCAGGGAAACCATTTTGACAAGTATTATTTCCGCCGGTTTGACTATGATCAGGAAAAAACTTCCCGGCGGCTGTTTATTGGTTTGCCGACTGATTTTCCCACCCATGCAGTTCCTGTAGAGCGCATTAAATACTTAAACGGTCAGGATGCAATTTGGATCGTGCCAGGATAATGACAAATCTCAAAAACTCTTTTGGTCTGATGTCAAGAGCAACATTAGTCTTGATAATCTTCACCACTGTTTCTTTAATACTAAGCCGAATCTGGCTACTAGGGATATTACCGCCCGGAGGAGCAGATTCATTCTGGCTTCGTCTTCCAACCGCGTGCGCGAGTATTCTATCAGTTATTCTGACGATTCTCATTATTCATAAACTGACCCATGAAAGAAAACTTGCACTCTTAACCGGTTTTTTTCTGGCAATAAATCCTTGGCATATTGAGCAAAGCCGGGTTTATTCGCCGGCAATGGTGGGATTATCCGTGCTGCTTGCGGGTTTACTGGTAACACTTTTTACTAAAAAAACCATCCTGAAATTGGCAATCAGTTTACCTACTCTTATTGGTTTTTATTTAGTCTATCCTTCTTTCCGGTTGTTTGGTAATTTTACGATTAAGTTGACGCTCTATGAATTTCTGCATAATCTATTTAAGTTAATTTCAGTAGATTATCTGTTTTTCCACAATGATTCTTTTTGGGCCGGAGGATTCAGAACTTTCGGCGTGCTCTTAGTAAGCACCCTTCCATTATTTATTGCCGGCTTGTTTTATTTAGTTAAGAATTTTAATTTTGCTTATATTCGCTGGCTAATTCCTTTTATAATTATCTGGGTGATTGCGGCAAGCAACCCGATGTTTCCAGAGCAGCAGGAATATTTCTTAATTACCCCTTACCTCACTTTGATATTGGCTTATGGAAGTTTGTTTTTCTATCAACGATTTAAATCCGGAAATTTATTTATAAAAACAATCCTTACTGTCCTGATTATTTTTTTCATGTACGAACAAGTTCTTTTTTTCCACTGGTATATGATTCATTACAGTAATCGCATAAAAAATGAACGACTGTATGAAACGGAAGCATTTTAAAACCGAAAAATTAGCACTCCTTATTATAACTATTATTGCCTCTTTGCTTAGAGTCATAAAACTTGATACGTATCCACCGGCGTTGTATTCGGATGAAGTGGCGCAGGGGTATAACGCGTACTCAGTGTTAACCACGGGTCTGGATGAATACGGAACCTGGTTGCCTGTGTCTTTTCGTTCTTTTGGCGATTGGAAACCACCTTTGCCCACTTATTTTATGGTACCCACTATTGCCGTATTTGGATTAAATGAATATGGAATTCGTATAAGTTCTGCCTTGTTTGGCATTGGCTCAGTTCTACTTACTTACTTACTGACAAAATTGTTATGTAAAGATTCGGCAGTGGCACTTGTGGCAGCCGGAATTTTGACTATTTCTCCCTGGCATATAGTGCAAAGCCGAGCTGCCATGCTGGTAAGTGGTGAATTGTTTTTCCTGCTCTTGGCGCTCCTTGCTTTTTTTAAGGGTTTAACGGTTAAAAAGTGGTGGATTGTCAGCGCAGTTTCCTGGGCTCTTGTAATTTACTCGTATTATGCCGGGCGTCTTATTGTGCCATTAATTTTACTTTTTTTGTTTATCTCTTTTCGCAAACAAATCCTGGCGGCAAAGACCCGGTTGGCGGTTCCAGTTATTGCGGCGTTCGCACTTTTGTTACCGCTTGGATTTGCCTTACTAAATCAGCCTGACGTATTGTTTGGCCGAGCTAAAACAGTCAGTGTTTTTTATGATCAGGGAGTCGCGCTCACCGTATGGGATCTAATTGCCCAGGATGGAAATGAAATGCTTCCGTTAATGGCGCAGTTTTTCCATAATAAACCATATCATTATGTAATTGACATTGTGCGGAGATTTTTTCAGTATTTTGACGGCAGGTTTTTATTTCTAACCGGAGATAAACAACTGCCATTTCAAATTCCGAACATGGGCATTTTGTATCTCGTTGAAGCCCCATTACTACTAATTGGAATACGGGAACTAGTGATGAAACACAAACGGATTCGATCCTTACTCTTATTCTGGATTGCGGTTTCAGTATTGCCGGCAGCATTAACTTTTGTGACTCCGGCGAGTAATCGCACGTTTACGATGGTGGTGCCGTTTAGTATTTTGACTGCATTGGGAATAATGGCGCTAATTAATAAATTTAATAAATCATCTATCAGCTTTTTTTTAGTTACGGCACTAAGTGCTGGCTATCTTTTCAGTTTCAGCAATTTTTTTTATCAGTACACACAGGTGTTGCCAAAGCAGCACGCTGACCGGTGGCATTTTGGGTACCAAGAACTATACCGCTACTTAAAATCAGAAGAGGACCAGTACAAAGTAATTGCGATTTCAGCCAAGACGAGCGTGCCATATATATTTTTGCTATATCATTACCAGATGCCGCCGAGTGAAGCAATAGACGCTATTGATCGTAATTTCGTAACTGATGAATTCGGGTTTGAGCACGTAAACCAGGTGGGTAAATACCGCTTTCCGCGTCATTTTGCCTGGGAAAAAGATGGTGTGAAATTGCCAGCCCATTCATTATTAGTGCTTACTCCAGAAGAAATGGCTGGCAGTTCTGCCCGGGAGAAAAAACAGATTTATTATCCAAATGGAGCTATCGCATTTCGAATTTATGAAATCGAATAGGACTACATTACTATTTTTGGTAATCATCATTTTTGGCGCACTGATCCTGCGACTTGTTCAACTCGGTGCAGTCCCGCCGGGACTTAACCGCGATGAGGCAGCGTTGGGTTTCACTGCTTATTCGCTTTTAAAAACCGGCCGGGATGAATACGGAAAATTCTTACCGCTTTCCTTACAGTCTTTTGGTGACTGGAAGCTGCCGGCGTATGCGTATGTCAGTATTCCATTTGTGGCAATTTTTGGTTTGAACGAATGGGCAATTCGATTACCTTCCGTACTTGCTGGTGTGGTAACTATTGCCATAACCTTTGCGATAGCCAGTAAATTGTTTAACCGGAAGATTGGATTATTGGTTGCGCTGCTCATGGCAATTTCACCGTGGCATGTATTTTTTTCGCGCGTGGCATCTGAGGCGAACCTGGCAGTTTTCTGGGTCAGCCTGGCCTGGCTAGTTTTAGTATTAGTAAGTCAGCGCTCACCATTAGTAATTCTCTTCGGGTTATTTCTTTCGCTCTCAATTTTAACGTATCACGGAAACCATATTTTTACGCCACTCATATTTCTGGTATTTTGTTTCACCTATCGCAAAAAACTATTGGCCAAACCATGGGGGTATATCAGCCTGCTTCTTTTTGGGCTGATTGCAGGTATCACTTATTCACGAACTTTATTTTCCGCTGATCAAACAAAAATTTCCGGCCTGCTGTCAATTAATGATCCCAGCGTGGTACATAATTCAATTGAAAAAAATAGGCTGATTGCCAACAATTCGTTGATTTCCAAATTAACCGCTAATAAATATATATTTCTGGCAGAGCATTTCGGCCAAAATTATTTAAAAGCTTTTTCTCCGGAATTCCTGTTCGTCTCAGGGGGAGGAAATTTGCAGCATAATATTCCTGACTTCGGCAATCTATATCTTTTTGAGGCGCCATTTTTGCTTTTAGGGTTGTTTTCAATATTTTATTTTAAACATAAATCCCGGTGGATACTGCTGCTTTGGTTATTACTTGCACCAATTGGAGCTTCACTCACCAAAGATGCGCCGCACTCGGCTCGCCAGTTTGCAGTATTTCCAGTTTTGCCGCTGATTATTGGTTATGGCCTTTATACAACGAGCGAGTTTTTGCGTCGGCAGTATCGGCTGTTTTTCTGGAGTTTTATCGGACTGGCATTTATCATAAACTTCATTTTGTTTTACGAACGTTACTTTGTCTTGTTTCCATATAAAGCATATGCGGCCTGGGGTGATAGCTATAAAGAGATGGTATATAAATTGCAGCAACAACGGATTCACTTTAACCAGGTTTTTGTAACTCGTCCTGATTTCTCACCATATATTTATTATCTTTTTTATACAAAACCGAATCCTTTACGTGTGCAAAAAGAACTGGTTCATTATCCAGATACCAGCGAAGGATTCAGTCACGTACGATACTTTGACGGAATTACCTATGAAAAAAATAATTGGACCCGGGAACTGATGGTGCCTGGCCGTTTGTATGTTGACTGGGCGGAAAGTGTGCCGAGCGGCGCAACCCAGAGTGCAATAATTATCACCAAAACCGAACTGGCAGAGCTTAAACGAGCAAATATTGATACCAGCGGTTTGGCAATTGGGAGCGTAGTGACAAGCCGACTTGTGGATACAGTAGATGCTCCTGATGGATCATTACTGTTTTATCTGATTGCCACTTACAATGGTACGCCGAGCGCAGAATTTACACCATGAAGAGCTTCGTGATGAGAATTAGCACTAAGTATCTGTTCTGGGGAATTCTGTTTTCGGGAGTAATTCTCCGTTTCTGGCAATTGGGAACTATTCCGCAAGGTTTTTACAGCGATGAAGCGCTATATGGTTACGAGGCATATTCACTTTTAAAAACCGGCAACGATCAGTTTGGCAATCATTTACCACTTTCAATTGCCGGGTTTGGTGATTACCGGCCGGCGCTCTCTATTTATGCCACAATTCCGTTTGTTGCCTTATTTGGTTTAACTGAATTTGCGGTTCGTTTGCCATCAGCTCTTGTAAGTGCAGCTACAATTCCACTGGTTTACTTAGTAATTTACCTGCTTACGCGTAAACAGAAAATTGCTCTGGTTGGCATGATTCTATTTTCAATTTCACCCTGGTCATTATACTTTGGCAGGATGGCGCATGAAACAAATTTAATGACTTTCTTGATCTTGCTGGGCATCACATTTTTTCTTAGGTTTTATAAAAAAAGTTTTCTACTTGCTGGCATCACCGCAGTAGTACTATTTTCCAGTGCGCTGTATACATATCATACGGCACGCATTTTTGTGCCAATTGCGTTTTTGGGCTCAGCATTGATTTACTGGAAAACTGTTCGTGCCAAATGGAGAGAAATACTCATTTGCAGCGTAATTTTTGTAATTTGTGTTTTGCCGCTCATAAGTGAGTTTCAGGGAGAAGCGCTTTCGCGCGTGCGGGGAATCAGTATCTGGAATGACCCGGGGCTGCTTGCCCAAATTAATGAACAGCGCGGCGCAGCTCTTAATAACGGAATGCCCATTTTTCTGGCAAAAATTATCTTTAGTAAATTGACATTACTTCCCCTGCGCTTCACCAGTAATTTTCTTACCCACTTTTCCTCAGATTTCTTGCTTACCAGAGGTGATCCGAATGGGATTTACAACGTGCCAAATACCGGAATTTTACTCTGGATTGAACCACTGCTTGTCGTTATTGGTTTTATATATATTTGGCAACAAAAGCGTGAATTGTTCTGGTGGTTACTGATACTATTATTTGCCGCCTTAATTCCTGATTCGTTGACGCGGGTGGTGCCTTCGTCAGCGCGGATTCATGTGGCTTTACCTTTTGTGGTATTACTTGACGGAGTTGGATTATATGCATTTGTAAATTTCATATCTACACGTACCAGAAAATTAGCGCTTATTTATATAGTTAAATTTACATTTATTTTATTGGTGGCTATAAACGCGGGGTGGTTTTGGCAAAATTATTTGATTACTTTGCCGGTACAAAATGCGCGGGCCTGGCAAATTGGGGTCAAGGAAATGGTGTTACAAACTCAGGCACTGGCACCACAGTACCAAAAAATCTGGATGTCCAGGGAATGTTGGGGTTGGATCCATGTCGTGTTTCATACCCGGTTTGATCCGCGCGAATTTCAGAAAACTGCCACACATTCAGGGCGTAACGATGCCGGCTTCTGGTGGGTGAGTGATTTTGGAAAATTTCACCTTGATTGGTTTCCGGCTGGTTACCAGTTTAATGAACCAGATACACTCTATGTCGGAATTCCCCAGGAGTTTCCCGCTGACACAAAACCACTTGAAGTTATTAAACACCCTATTACTCAAGAAGAACTCTATTGGTTTGTCTCAGGCTCATCTAAAATTGGGAGATCATGATCGTCTGGTAGGTTCATACTCTTTAATTCTGGAAGTTCGTTGCCCATAAGCCCCTCCAGGTCTCCCCGCAAGCCAGATGTATTATCCATCAGTCTTTGGATTTGTTTCTCCCTGCGTGCCCACATGCGAATATTCGCCGTTTTTTCTTTATCAAGATCAATTTTCATCGATTGGAAAAGTTCAAAAGTGAAGTGCATCCGGTGGTTAAATTCGGTGCTAGTAAGATAGTTCCATAGCTCCTCTTTTTTTTCATTTTTGCCCTGTAACATAATTTTTCTGCGGTAGATTTCGATAATTGAAGTTCTCAATATTTTAGCTAGACTAACTACAGATTCAAAATTACAAATATATACGCCATCCCGTAGATCAAAATTACTAATTTCAGCAGGTAAAACCACAGAAACAATTACTGCCAATTCTGCTTTGGCTGCCCGCTGGTCATCTTTTAATTTCGAAATCCAACCTTCACTCCAGGCTTTGGTGCGTTTTGATTCCCAGATAATGGTGCCGCAAAGTCTACCGTTTCGGTCATGTATTTTTTGCAAATTGTCTGCTCCGGTAACCCCTTTTGCTACCGGGGTAATTTCGTCAAATGGAAACTCATGACGCAATAGTTCTTCAAGTTTGAGTTCCAAGATTTCACCCTGTAGCTGTTGTGATCCCTGCTGCGCCTTTCTTTGGGCATCTTCAAGTGATTTCCGCAAATCATTAATCACTTTATCTTTCTCCGCGTCTTTAAGCTGGTGTTCCTCGGAGATGATTTTGATCACGTCTTGTTTAATCTTGACGCGCTCGGCGTCAAGCTGCCGCATTTTTTCGACTTCAAACGCCCTTTTTTCATCCTCAAGTTTATTTTTGGCTTTACGGATTTCAACTTCTGCTTGCCGTGCTTGTTCCAGTAGTTTACTTTTTTCCTCCAATTCTTCTTTCAGGAGCTTAGTTTCGATTTGCGACTGCGCTTTTAATTTTTCCGCGGCTTTTTCCTGGGCAATTTTCCACATTTCCACCTTTTCTTTTTGTTGTCTGACTTCCATTTGTTGCAACTTTGACTCAAAGTCGAGTTTAAGTTTACTTTCAAGCTGGTGGGTAAGCGCCTCGTCAAGTGAAACCGGCTGTTGGCAATGCGGACAGGTGATGGTCACTTTTTGCTCTGACATGGAGCGATTGTAGCATAAATATGCAGATGGACTAAAACAAATGTTACAATTATTGGGTGAGAAAAAAGATTCCGTGGATGATCTTGATCGTCGGATTGGCACTTATTCTTCGAGTCTATAATTTAGGCTCCAATCCACCAAGCGTTTATGGCGATGAGCAGTCGTTTGCCTGGAATGCCTGGAACATCCTTAAAACCGGAACTGATGAATACGGTACACCCTGGCCGCTGCAGTTTCGCGCTTTTGATGATTACAAAGCGCCAATTCCAGTTTATTTGTTAGTGCCGTTTTTGAGCTTTGGTGGGTTGCAGACGTTTGTCGTGCGATTGCCAGTCGCGTTATTTGGAACTGCTACAGTTTACCTGCTGTATTTGTTAGTGAAGCAGTTTGATTTAAATAAGCAAAGGAGTGAAAAAATAGCGCTCGTGAGCGCGCTTTTGTTGGCGATTTCTCCGTGGCATCTCCATTTGTCTCGCGGGTATTTTGAGTCTACGATTGCCCTATTTTTCTTCGTTTCAGCCATTTATTTTTTTGTCAAAGCCCGAGAAAAAAATAACTATTTATCATATAGTTCGCTATTTTTTGTTCTCACCTTGTACACGTATTTCACGCCCCGTATTGTCATTCTGCTATTTATTCCATTTCTCTTGTGGTGGGGAAAAGATTGGGTATTCAAAGCCAAGCAACAACTTGTCTATGCGGCGGTGATTTTATTTGTTTTGACACTGCCACTGGTTAAAATTTCCCTGTTTGATAAAGGTTTGTCCCGCATTGATAAATTGACTGATTCGCGCAGTGAGCAAATAGTCAGAGAAGTTGAGCGCGACCGAAATGGTGCAAACAGTCCGCTTTTTATTAAAACAATACTCCACAACCGGCCGTTCTACTGGGTCCGGATACTGGTTAACGATTACATCGAACAATTTTCAGTCAACTTTTTATTTTTGTATGGGGATAGCAGTTTACGCTACGGAATCGGTAATTTCGGGATGTTATATCTCGTTACCTGGCCATTTTTTTTAATCGGGTTTCCAGTGTTATTTATTAGACAGCGAAAAATATTCTGGCTGCTGATCGGCTGGATGGCAATAGTTCCCTTACCTGCGGCTGTGGTGGGCCGGCCATTTGCGGTGCGATCGCTCGCTTTGGTGCCTGCGCTCGTTATCTTTAGTGCAGCGGGAATAGTCTATATGACGAATATGCCTCGTAAGACCATTACTAAAAGAATAATTGCCGCAGTCCTCGGCTTGGGTATAGTTTGTAGCTTGGGTTACTACCTTTTCCGGTATCATCTGGAGTACCCAAGTTACGCTGCCACCTGGTGGGGTTGGGAAAATAAAGCTGCCCTTGACCTGGCATTTAAAAGTGAGAAAAACTACGATCAAGTTTTCCTATCCAATTTTTATTCTGGTATGGATTTAGCGTTTGCCTATTATACTGCAGATGATCCGATTAAATTTCGCACTGCAAAAGCGAATCAGATTACTCTCGCCGACAACCGGCAACAAATTCAGCTCGGTAAATTTTATATTGGTTCGCTCGATATTGACGATGAACGACTGCGCGCCGGGATACTTCCACCGCGGACACTCTATATTGGCAGGCCGGAAGAAGCGGACAGCACGGAAATTATCAGCGCGCCTGATGACGGCAGGATATTATTTAAAATTTATCGAACTCAATAGTTTTATATGATTAAAACATTAGGAAATAAATTCTCACTGTTGCTTCTGTTTATTTTATTGATAGCTGGGTTTATCAGGTTGTATAAACTTGACCAAAATCCGCCAGCGCTTTACTGGGATGAAGTATCGTTAGGGTATAACGCGTATGCTGTGATGACCACCGGTCATGATGAACATGGCGAATTGTTTCCACTCGCTCGTTTTATCGCATTCGGTGATTATAAACCGCCGGGATATATTTATGCGCTTATTCCCGGATTTTTGTTATTAGGTGCTAATGATTTAACTGTCCGGTTGCCATCTGCGGTTTCCGGAATTCTGATGGTATTTTTAACATACGTATTAGTTGAACAATTAACGAAGCGAAAGTTGCCGGCTCTTATGGCCGCTTTGGTTCTGGCCATTTCGCCCTGGAGCTTGCAACTTTCTCGTGCTGCCTTTGAAGCGCATTTGGCAGCGCTCCTCCATCTGGCGGCAATTCTATGTTTTATCAATATTCATAAACGAAAGTGGTTTTTGCTAATTTCAGTTGTGTTATTTACGTTGTCGTTTTACACGTTTAACGCCAATCGGATTCTCGCTCCGCTTTTCGTAATTTTACTGAGCGTCATTTACGCAAAACAGCTGTTGCAGATGAAACGCTGGGTACTAGTTTCAATAATCATAGGATTACTAATGCTGATTCCGAGCATTACTTATTTACAATCGCGGGAATCCCGCCTCCGTTTTCAGGAAGTTTCAATTTTTACAAGCCTAAATATTATCAAAAAATCAAATGAACGAATTGCCAGAGCCGGAAATACGCTCTGGGCCAAAATTATCCACAACCGGCGCGTCTATTTTACCCGCGAATTTTTAATCCATTATGTTGACCACTTCCGGGGTGATTATTTGTTTGTAAGCGGAGATCGTAACCCGCGTTTATCAATCCAGGACGTTGGAGAGCTATATATTTACGAAGCGCCATTCCTCGTGTTGGGTTTACTGTATTTTCTGTATCGCCGGGATAAGGTGAGTGCGTTATTATTCGGCTGGTTACTGTTGGCGCCAATTCCGGCAGCCACGGCGCGGGAAACGCCACACATGTTGCGGACCGCTTCGATGTTACCAGTACCGCAAATATTCGTGGCAATGGGGATTACGATTTTTATAAACTGGCTAAGTAAAAAACGTCGAAAAGTGAAACTAACCGGAATTGGGTTGCTGCTGGGAATTGCCGCTTTTTCATTTATTTATTATATGCATAATTATTGGATACATTATCCCGCAACCTATGGTGGTGAGTGGCAATATGGATATAAACAAATGGTAGAGGAAGTAGGCAAGTTGGAAAAAAACTTTGAAGCAGTTCAGGTAACCTTAAATTTAGGCAGACCGTATATTTATTTCCTTTGGTATAACCGGATTGATCCGCTGACATATGTTGAGTCGCGTCAGGCAGAGCGGGATTGGTACGGACTTTGGAATGTATATGGGTTTGGGAAGTATGAATTCGGAGACGAATTACCAACTGCCAGGCAACAGACCTTAAAAGTAACTAGTGCAGGTAAACTTGGCGAGGGAGCTCAAAAACTGAGTGAAATTAAAGGTTTGGATACGAGTACAGTATTTGAGATTGGACAACCATGAAGGAAAATCAAAAATCCCTGCCTCGCCGGCAGGCGGGAAAAATCAAAAATCAAAATTTATTATTAGTGAGCATACTGTTTCTGGCTGCTATTTTGCGCTTATATCAGCTAGGAAATAATCCACCCGCGCTTGATTGGGATGAAGCCTCGCTGGGTTACAATGCGTACTCAATTCTCAAAACCGGCAAAGACGAGTTTGGCAGAAGCTGGCCAATCTCAATTCGTTCTTTTGAAGATTACAAGCCGGCGATGTATACGTATCTCACGATTCCTACAATTTATATCTTTGGCCTCAATGAATTTGCGGTTCGTTTACCATCAGCATTTCTTGGAACACTCACCGTTTTCGCAGCGTACTTGTTGGTTGGCGAGTTATTAAAAAAAAGTCGCTGGGAAAAACAATGTGAGATACTGGCACTGCTTACGAGCGCGCTACTCGCTATTTCTCCGTGGCACTTGCAGTTTAGCCGAGTTGCCTTTGAATCAAATGTTTCCCTCTTTTTTGTGATCTTTGGTATGTGGGCGTATTTAAAAGGATTAAAAACAGGCGGCTGGTTAAGTATCGCCGCACTTCTGCTGGGGTTATCTTTTTACAGTTACCATAGTCCACGGCTCGTTGTTCCACTCATTTTACTCGGGTGGAGCTGGCTGTATCGCCGGCAATTATTGGTCCAAAAACGTTGGGTTGCAGTGAGTGCAATTATAGGATTTTTTATCATTGTGCCATTTTTACTTGAAACATTTGGTGCGGGTGGTGCGCGCTTATCATCAGTTACGGTGCTTAAGCCCGAAGGGAGGGTTGAGACCGAAATTGAACGGATTGAATATGACCGGGCGCACGGTGATTTATTTGGCGCTTTGCTGCACAATCGCCGCGTTGTCTATGCTAAGGCAGTTATTAAAGGTTATCTTGACCATTTTAATCTGGACTTTTTATTTTTGCAGGGTGACGCGCCTGGTCGGCACCATGCGCAGGATGTGGGGATGCTCTACATCTGGGAGGCGCCGTTTATCCTCTTAGGCCTGTTATTTGCTTTGAAAACCCGTGAATTGCAGCCGCTGCTTTGGTGGTTTCTGGTGGCTCCGGCAGCATCAGCAATTACTACCGGTACTCCACATGCAGTCCGGGCTTTACTCTATTTACCGACATATCAGCTGTTTACCGCGATCGGAATTAGCCAAATTGTTTCACTTGCCAGGAAACATTTATCGCAACAACTGTTTCGAGGATTGGTACTCGTTCTGGGTTTTATAATTCTGGGAAATTTTTTCTATTATCTGGAAATGTATTATGTACACACACCAGTTGAGGTTTCGCAAGATTGGCAATACGGATATAAACAGGCAGTTCCAATCATTAAACAGTATGAATCCCAGGTAAGCCGGGTAGTGATGACCTACGCCTACGATCAACCACACGTGTTTTTACTGTTCTATCTGCCGGTTGATCCAGCCTGGTATCAAAGGCAATGGAGCGGTGGAGAAGTGCTACGGGAACAACGCGGATTTGCGAAATATGAGTTTCGGCGCATCAAATGGGCGGAAGATCAGTATAAGACTGATACACTATTTATTGGGACTCCGGAGGAGATTCCCGATACAGCGGGAGAAGTCGCGCACGTGTCTTTTCTGGACGGCTCAATTGCGCTTAGGATAGTAAAGCGATAAAATACCTGATATGCGTATCCTCGTCACCGGTGGAGCCGGCTTTATTGGTTCACATATTGTTGATGCGTACCTGCGACTTGGGCACACCGTCAGTATCATTGACAATCTATCTTCAGGACAGGAAAAATTCATAAATCCAGCTGTGCATTTCTATAAAGCAGATGTTATTGATGCAGTAGCCCTCACCGACTTGTTTAGCCGTGAAAAACCTGAGGTTTTAAATCACCACGCAGCCCAAATGGAAGTGCGCAGATCAGTCAGTGACCCCAAATTTGATGCGCAGGTGAACATTTTAGGCCTGCTTAACCTCATGGAAACGGGCAAAAATTACGGCTTGAAAAAAATAATTTTCGCTTCGTCTGGAGGTGCGATTTATGGCGATGCAGATATTCTGCCTACTCCCGAGAATTACCCGGTTCGGCCAGCTTCTCCCTATGGTATTTCCAAATTTACGTGTGAACTATATCTCGATTTTTATGCGCA
>Ga0075643_112_pt1 | contig 70674 bp, 85 predicted proteins | sample RifGroA1_FD_68207 | JGI IMG/M metagenome (GOLD analysis project Ga0075643, IMG submission 68207) | Microgenomates (Gottesmanbacteria) bacterium GW2011_GWA1_43_11 | reverse complement strand
GTAAAGGTTTTCTTAATTAAATTACATAAACGACTTGAAACTCAGGCGATCAATAAGCGAGTGAAGGTTAAAGAAAAAGAACAAGAGCAGTCAATTGTTATTATCAACAACTTAAAATTGCGAGACAGAACGGGATTGGTAAAAACTATCAAAGAAAGGTCGAAAATTTTCTCCGCCAGGATTTTGCACACTTTAATTGAAAGTAGGTTATTTCTCAATAAGGCTCTCGGAACAATCATTAAACCAATGATACTAAGTAAAAATGAAGTTGTTGTTTCGAAAATAGACAAAATGCGAGTAGAAGTAAGAAATCTATTCTCGGAGAAGCAACCGAAATCAAACTATGAAAAAATATTAGGTAAATCAGAAGAGAAAAAATCTATCAGTGTTTCTTTTATAGAGATGAGAAAGTTGTTGCCTGCAATGGCAAAACACCTCATGCATAAGTTAATAAGATTAATTTTTGTTCCTTCTGTTGAGCGGAAAAAAATATCTGAAGTTAAAACAGTGTCAACGACGCAAGCAACTCAAACTGATCTGTTTGCGGTTCAAGAAAGACTTAGTCCGGTTGTACCCGTCATGTTACCATATGAAGCTCCTGTTTCGATTGTTAGCAAGCAATTTCCAGGACAAACACAACTAAGTCAAAAACGGAGTGGAATTATTTATCACAGGTGGTTTACTCAAGGAAGAGGAACCGTAATTGTGGCGTAAGTAGGTGCGTGTTATCATGAGTATACTATGACTAACCTGCCTGATGATCAGAATCCCCGCGGTGCAAATCCGGTTCAACCGCCAGTTGCGCCGCCAGCTCCGGGTTTACAAAAAGAACACGAAGTTGCGCCACAACCGGAAACCGCACGTCTGGAAGAATTAATTACGGAGATGGAACTTACTCCGGAAATTGAGCAAGTCGGAGTAGAGAAGCGCAGTGAAACTATCACACTGCCTGAAGATGTGCGCCAACTGGGAGTTGAGGCTACCGGTCCGGCGCAGCCGGTTGCAACCCAGCCGGTTGGTCCTGAGTTGCCGCTTACTGACGAAAAAATTGAACAGGGTTTGCATGCCAAGATTTGGTCCAGTTTTCGCTGGTTTGCAGTCTGGTGTGTGCGGCAACTGCAAAAAGCCCATTTTCATTTGAAAAAAATCGGTAACCGGATTATTCGAGTACAAGATTAGGGTACAAAGTAAAGGCTTAAGGGTAAAGTAAAATTTAGATTTAGTGAGTGTTACTTTCCCCTTTCCGCTTTTGTCTTTCCCCTGCAAATTATGAATCCAGAAGCACTGGCTGATTTTACCTATCAATTGGAAGTACTGACCTTAAGTTTTCTGGTGCTGTCTCTCGCCGTACTCTCCTTTGGCCTGGTTGTATTTCTGGTTTACTTATGGAACCGGTATCGCGAGCGGGAAGAGAAGTCGCTTGAGTATGTGATGCTGCAGGTTGCCGTACCCCGAAATAATGAAGTGAAGATTGATGCAGCAGAACAGATGTTTGCCTCGTTTGCTTCTCTTCGCAAAAGCGGCTGGTTTTCGCAGTTTAAACCCCAGACGCAGATTGCGTTTGAAATCGTTGCCCGGCCTGGCGATATCCGGTTTTACATTTCCGTGCCGGGAAGTTTACGAGACTTTGTAGAAAAACAGATTTATGGAGCGTATCCGGGAGCTGATATTGTTCAGGTTGAGGAGCACAATATTTTTTCCGAAACCGGGACTGTCCAGTTTGCGGGTTTACGATTAAAATCTGCCAATTACTTGCCATTTAAAACCTTTCGGGAACTACCGACTGATCCCTTGTCTTCAATCACTTCGGTCTTAGGCAAGATGCGCGAAAATGAAGGCGCGGTTGTACAAATTATCATTGAGCCAGCTGATTCAAAATGGAAAAAGCTGGGGCAGGGGTTTGTTTCCCAAATTAAAAAGCAGGAGTCGGATCCGGAGAAAGCTAAATATTCCTACGATCCCAAGACCCTCGAAAGCATCAGCAGTAAAACCAGTAAGCCAGGATTTCGAACTGCGATTCGTTTGGTAGTTTCTTCAACTGATAAGGAAATGGCCAAGATGCATCTTGATAATCTGAAAGGCGTGTTTGCGCAATTTGCTTCAGATCAAAATAGTTTTTCCGGCACGAAACAACTTGTTAAAAAGTTCTTTATGGTTGATTTTATTTATCGCTACATGCCGGTTATCGAACTGCCGCGCTACCGGCAGACTTCAATTCTCACCAATGAGGAACTGGCGACATTGTTCCATTTACCCAACAAGTCAATTGAAACGCCGAATATTTTCTGGCTCAATGCCAAGCGCGCGCCGGTGTCTGCCAAAGTGCCGGAGTCAGGCCTGTTTATCGGCATGTCGCGGTTCAGGGGGATTGATAAAAAAGTTCACCTATCGCTTGACGATCGAAGAAGGCATATTTATACGATTGGCAAAACCGGTGTCGGCAAGAGCGAATTTTTAAAAGCCATGATTATGCAGGACATTAATAGCGGCCAGGGGGTGGCGGTCATTGATCCGCACGGAGATTTAATTAATGGCATTATGCCGATGATTCCGCCGGAGCGCGCCGAAGATGTCGTGTACTTTGATCCGGCGGATACGGAGCGGCCAATGGGGCTCAACATGCTTGAAGCGTCGACCGAAGAGCAAAAACACTATGTCGTCACCTCAATTGTCGGACTTATGTACAAGCTCTATGATCCGATGAAAACCGGAATTATCGGGCCCCGGTTTGAGCATGCTGTCCGCAATGCCATGTTGACCGTCATGGCTGAGCCGGGAAACACATTTATCGAAGTGGTCCGGGTGCTGACTGACAGCGCATTTGTGCAGGAACTTTTGCCCAAAGTGCAGGATCCGATCATCCGCCGGTATTGGACTGACCAAATTGCCCAAACTGCTGATTTTCACAAGTCCGAGGTGCTTGACTATATCGTTTCCAAATTCGGCCGCTTTGTTACTAACAAAATGATCCGGAATATTATTGGCCAGAGCAAATCTTCATTTGATTTTCGTGAAGTGATGGATAAGCGCAAAATATTACTTATCAATTTATCTAAAGGTAAGCTCGGAGAAGAGAATAGTAACTTCCTGGGGTTAATTCTGGTGCCACGGATTTTAATTGCTGCCATGAGCCGGCAGGATGTGCCGGAAGAGGAACGGCCGGACTTTTATCTGTATGTTGACGAATTCCAGAATTTTGCCACGCCTGATTTTGCGCAAATTTTATCCGAAGCACGCAAATACCGCCTTAATTTAATTGTGGCGAACCAGTTTATCGGCCAGGTCGAAGAGGAAGTGAAGAATGCAATTTTCGGTAATGTGGGTACGATCGCCGCCTTCCGGGTGGGCGTATCTGATGCAAATTATTTGCAGCACGAATTCCAGCCGGTGTTTAATGAATCAGATCTTATCAATATCGAACGCTTCAATGCGTATGTCAAAACTGTCGTGGGCAATGAACCGGTGCCGCCGTTTAGCGTTGACATGACGCGCGATATTGTCGCCGAACGCAAACTGGCCAATCCGCGGGTGGCACAGGCGATCATTCAATTGTCACGCCTTAAATTCGGCAAACCCCGCGAACTCATCGAAGCCGAGATCGCCCAGCGGGCACGGTTGTAAGGCGTATTCCTAAAATGTAATGCGTCTTGACAAAAGTAATGCAAATTTGTAAAATTAATGCATTATGTCTGTTTTCGTGACCATTACTTCGCAAGGCCAAATCACGGTACCAGCAAAGTTTCGCAGACAACTGGGCCTCAAGAAAAATCAGAAGGTACTTGCCTCGGTTCAAGACAATAAGCTGATTATTGAACCGGCAGTAGACTTACTTTCTTTGTATGGCAGTTTGTCCCATCTGGCCAAGAAAAATAAAGGTAAACCAATCGATGAAATTATCCAAATGGAAGAAGAAGGGGTGGCTGAGGCAGTTGCCGACGATTACCGCAAAAAATTCCTCAAGCAGAAGTAGTTCATGGAAACCTATTTTCTAGACACAAATATAATTCTGCGATTTCTACTCAAAGACCATCTTACCCAGTCTCCTCAAGCGCGTATCCATCTGCAACAAGCAAAAACTGGTGAAATCAAATTAATTCTTATTCCCGAGATTGTCGTTGAGTTGGAATATGTGCTGCGAAAAGTTTATAAACACGACAAAAAACAGCTCATTCAAGACCTGAATTCGGTTATTTCTTTCAACGCAATAGAGGTAAGGGATAGGTTACAGCTCCGGGAAGCATTGCAGCATTACAGGTTGAAAAATATTGACTTCGTGGATGCATTTCTACTGAGCATGGCCACGCATGAAAATGCTCGCGTTTTGTCCTTTGACAAAGATTTTAAGAAAATCAAATAAACTCATCGAAGCCGAGATTGCGCAACAAGCGAAGCTCAGCTTTCTTTTTAGCCCGTCAGTACTCAGCCCCTTGGGTGTTTTTCTTATTCCTACTTGACAAGATGGCATTTCAATTTTAAAATAGCAATCTATAAAAGAGACTGCCAGAATATCTCCAGTAACTTAAAATTTGGGATTCAAAGTATAAAATTGTCCGCCTACGCTCAAATTCGTTTCGTGGTCTTGTGTCCACGCAGCCGAATGTTCGCTTCGGCGGACTTAAGAAACGCTAAACTCTACGCCGTCGGCGGATTGTTAAGCGTCTCTAAAGGAGGAAACACATGACTGCAACCAAAAAAATCACGCCCCTTTTTGACAACGTGCTCGTCAAACCAGTTGACGCAGAAGAGAAAACCCCGAGCGGCATTGTATTGCCGGATAGCGCTAAGGAAAAACCTCAGATTGGTATTGTGAAAGCCGTCGGATCTGGAGCTACTGATGACAGTGGCAAACGGATTCCGATGCAGGTTAAGGTTGGGCAAAAGGTGATGTATAAAAAATGGGGCGGCAATGAAGTAAAAATCGGCGCCGAAGAATGGATGCTGGTTGAACAGAAGGATATTTTAGCAATTGTGGAGTGATTGTATAAAGTTTAACCCGCTTTCGTCCACCAACTGGTGGATTTCGGCGAGGTAAAGGAGAATTATCTATGGCCAAACAAATAAAATTTTCAGAAGATGCACGCCAGGCACTCGTGCGGGGAGTCAATATTTTAGCCAAAGCAGTGGTGACGACACTGGGACCCAAAGGTCGCAATGTCGCGCTTGATAAAAAATGGGGCGCACCGAACGTCATTCATGACGGAGTCACCGTAGCCAAAGAAATTGAACTCGAAGACCCGTTTGAAAATATGGGTGCTCAGCTCGTGAAAGAAGCGGCCAGTAAAACCAATGACGTGGCTGGAGACGGAACCACTACTGCCACGCTCTTGGCCCAGTCAATTATCAACAATGGTTTTAAAAACGTGACTGCGGGAGCCAATCCGATGATGGTGAAAGTTGGGATGGACAAAGCAGTTGAAGCGGTAGTTGCCGAAGTCAAAAAGATGGCCAAGACCGTCAAAGATACGGATGTGGCCAAAGTCGCCACTATTTCAGCCCAGGATGAAAAAATCGGGGCCTTGATTGCCGAAGCCTTACACAAGGTCGGTAAAGACGGGGTAGTCACGGTTGAGGAAGGTCGCGGCCTTGCCATGGAAATCGAATACAAAGAAGGCATGGAATTTGACAAAGGCTATGCCTCAGCGTATTTCGTGACCAATTCAGACAAAATGGAAGCGGAAATTGCTGATGCGTATATTTTAATAACGGACAAGAAGATTTCTTCCATCCAGGATCTATTGCCCTTCCTGGAAAATTTTGTCAAGATTTCCAAAAACCTGGTGATTATTGCTGATGATATTGACGGCGAAGCACTCGCCACCTTGGTGGTTAACAAGCTACGCGGCACGTTTAATGTACTGGCAGTCAAAGCTCCGGGATTTGGCGACCGGAGAAAGGAAATGCTGGAGGATATTGCGGTGTTGACCGGCGGTACGGTGATTTCCGAAGACACGGGCAAAAAATTTGAAAGCGTCACGGTTGAGGATTGTGGCCGCGCTGACAAGGTTTGGGCAGACAAAGATAACTGCCGCATCATTGGCGGCAAAGGCGATCCCAAAGCGCTTGACAGCCGGGTGTTGCAGATCAAAGCCGCAATTGATGCATCGACATCAGACTTTGACAAAGAAAAACTCCAGGAACGCCTGGCCAAGCTCGCCGGCGGAGTGGCAGTGATCAATGTCGGAGCCGCAACAGAGATAGAGCTCAAGGACAAAAAGGAACGCGTCAACGACGCAGTGGCTGCCACCAAAGCCGCTTTGGAAGAAGGTATTGTCCCAGGCGGCGGAGTGGCGCTTCTGAAAGCGCGTATAGCATTGTCCAAGCTGCGCGTTTCACTTAAAAGCGATGATGAGCGAACCGGGGTTGATATTATTTATCAGGCACTTGGTGAACCGCTCAGATGGATCGCTAAAAATGCCGGAGCAGATGAGGGTTGGGTACTGCGAAAGGTCGAAGAGTCGAGCGAAGCTGATTATGGCTTTAACGCGATGAGCATGAACTTTGGCTCGATGATCAAAGCCGGAGTGGTTGATCCAGCCAAAGTCACCCGCACTGCAGTGCAAAATGCTGTCTCGATTGGTTCCATGGTTTTGACGACCGAAGCCTTGATTACGGATTTGCCGGAAAAGAAAGAACCGGCAGCTGGTGGCATGCCCGGCGGCATGGGTGGAATGGGCGGCATGGATATGGGAATGTAAAAGTATCAATAGCTAGAAATCATTAAAATAATTCAAAAAACTTCCGCACATGCGGGAGTTTTTTGGTAATAAGGAGGTGATTATAATGACCCAGATTGAAGAAGTCGAACTTAAAGATTTTTTAACTAAATCTCTCGAAGAAATTGAAGTAGGCGCAGGAGATAGATCAATTAACGGCTCTGTTGAGTTTGAAGTTTCAGTATCTAACGTTACAAAAAAAGAGGGAAGTTTGAAAGTTTATGTTGCTGAAGGTCAGGCGGAAAGAACAAAGGAAAAAATTGCAAAAATTAAATTCTTTGTTAGCCCTAGACCGTCACGCCACGATATAAATCAAATCGCTAAACAGTCGGAAGACGACAGTATAGAATTTTAATTTTCAACTCTTAAATCTATTTTGTTATACTTCTCGGTATGCTGAAACAGTTTACCGCTGGTGTTTATATTGTTGCCCGCATTAATGGAGAAGCCAAAGTATTGCTCCATAAACACAAAAAGTGGAATTTCTGGTTGGAAGTGGGTGGACATGTGGAATCACACGAGAATCCGGTTGAGGCAGCTCTTCGTGAAACCAAAGAAGAAGCAGGAATCGACGTTACTTTATATAATCCTAAGTCGCATTTAATTTCCCGAGCCAACGTCGAAGAGATCATTCCACCAGCCGCAATCCTCGAGGAACATTTACCTGCCCGTGGCAAGGATCCGGAACACTTTCACATTGACTGTATTTATTTTGGAATTACGCAGGAACCGGAAAAGGCGTACATGCAGGAAGAATTTGGCTGGTTTTCTTTGTCAGAACTGGCAAAACTTGATTTAAAAGCCGAAGTGCGGGAGAATTCGCAAGAGGCAATCAAAAAATGCGCAAGTTTAGTGTTTACGAAATAGTTCTCGCTGCGCTCGAACAGTAACGTTTCTTTACTCTTCGATCCGCCAGGTGGCGGGGACGAAGCAATCTTATTGGGATTGCCGCGCCCTTCGGGCTCGCAATGACAAAAATATGATCCAGTTTCAACTTGTTGAAGCTACTACCAAGGATAAACTTATCCATCAAGGGATATTTTTCCATCCTTCGCATTCTTCCTCCGTTAAAACTTCGAAGGACAAGAAAGCTGCGGATGGCTCCGCTTCGCTTCGCAAACCCAAACGTGCGTTACTTTGGGTGCATGGGCTGGGCGGAAAGTTTTACAGCCATATTAGACTTTGGGAAGCATTGGCCGAAAAAGCAAAGAAAGCTGGTATCGGCTTTGCGATATTTAATAATCGTGGACCGGTTATTCACACATAGTTGCGGGAACTGGATATGAAGGCTTTAATAAATCAATGTTTGATATTGATGCCGGTATTTCATTTCTCATTAATCAAGGTTTTTCCGAAATCATTCTCATCGGCCACTCAACCGGAGCCAACAAAGTTTGTTACTACGCGGGCAGCCGAAAAGATCCACGGGTTAGTGCAATAGTTTTAGCTTCACCAGTTTCAGATCGCTATGATCCAACCATTAAACCTGTTGAAATGCGCGAACGCCTGACCAAAATGCAGCAGTTAATTAAAAACAAAAAAGGGGATGAACTGCAACTTGGCTTGCACTTTTTTCCGATTACTCCCAAACGCTTTGTCAGTTTGTTACACCCAATTCCCTTGAAGACCAGTTTGACTATGGGGAACAAAAGCCGCAGCTGACCTATTTTAAACGAATTAAAAAACCTTTGTTGGTTATTTTAGGTAGTGCAGACGAATACCTGGACCGGCCAGCAGAGACAGTTATGCATGTGTATACTACGCATACGCGGTCAAAAAATTATCAGGCAATGCTGTTACCAAATATTCTGCACTCGTTTACTGACAGTGAAACGAAAGTAGCCGCAAAGATTATTAACTGGGTCGCGAAGTTACCTTAATTTTATCTGTAATAAGACTTACATAATGAATTACATTTTTAATTGTTCTTGTCATCCCGAACTTGTTTCGGGATCTTCAGCGCTTTGGATGCTGAAACAAGTTCAGCATGACATAAGACTTCGTAAATCTTTTTATTATATAAACGCATGAAACAGCTATTTTCAAACGCAGATCTGAATTTTATTAAAAAAACGATTGTCGCAGCCGGGGAAAGGATACTAAAGCAGTCGAAGATTATTGTCGTGCATCCGGAAAAGGCAGGCGGAGGGACTGCAAGCTTAGCAACGCAAGCAGATATTGATACGGAAAATTTTTTACGCAAGCATTTAGGCAACCGCTTCCCTGACTTCGGATTTTACAGCGAAGAAACGTTTAAAAATAATGGGAAAGAACTGGAGAAAGAATACTGTTGGGTGGTTGACCCGATTGACGGGACTTTAAATTTTTCCCGGGGATTACCAATCTTTGGTAACTCAGTAGCACTATTTCATCAAGCAAAACCAATATTTGGTGCAATTTACTTTCCGCATTTCAAAGACTATTTTTGGGCAGTAATAGGAGCGGGTGCATTTCGTAACACAACCTCCATTCACGTCCGCAAACCACAAACTAATTCTGGTTGGTTTGGTAGCTTTGACTACTGGCACATTTCAGCGGCGCAAGATGCGGCGATTGGCAATATTATCCGCACATATAAACTGGAATCGGCGAATATGTACTCTGCTGTTTACCATGCAACCAGGGTTGCACAAGGCAGTTTTGATTTTATGGCATTTATCAATATTGCGTTGTGGGATATCGGCGCTGGTTGGATTTTGATCGAAGAAGCCGGGGGAACATTTACTACTTTATTTACTGATGAAAAACGGAAACAAGCCGGTGACCCATATTACTTATGGTGCGTTGGCGGACCGAAACAAGTTGTGAGGGTATTACACCAGGAAATGCGCAAATTGACACAGTTATGAATGATTTTTCAAAAGACAATCCACCGAAGGTTGAACGAACCATGTTGCAAAAGCTTGCAGCATGGACAAGCTTACGCACAGCAGTGCAGGCGCAAAAGGAGCATAAGTTACAGGTCTATTTCAGAACAACCGAAGAAAATATATCGGCTATTAAAAGCGGTGTATTTGAGAATAAATCAAAACTTGCGCAACAATGTTTTTTCTCTGAGGAAGTTCTGGAAAAACTTACGCCTAATAAAAAGAATTTGATAGCTAAAGAATTATTGATAATTAAGATGGAGGCAGAAAAGTTAGAGGGTCAATCTGACCAATTAACAATTCGTTTTTACGCTGGAGTATTTGGCGAAGATGAATCTGGAAAAATTACCGAGGCAATTGGTAAATTTGCACCAAAACCAGTTACCGCCGTTGCTATTACATATCCGACGCGCGACGAGTTTTTGAAAAACCACAGAAACTTTGATACATTTATAGACTTACTTGTGACTTTTATTTCAAAAAAATAAAATGGAATTTGGGAAAATTATCAAATCATTTACCAGTAAAAAGGGTAAACAGGTGGTATTTCGGTATCCGAAAGAGGACGATGCTGAAGCGATGCTGGACTTTATCAATGAATTAATTACCGAGGACACCTTCATCGAGGCGCATAGTCAATTGAGAACCGAAGAAGAGGAGCAACAGTATGTTGATAGTCTTATTTCCGATATGGATGCGGGCAAAAAAATTCATTTGGTAGTAGAAGTTGAGGGAAAGTATGCCGGAAATGCGGAGCTGCGTAAATTACCACACCGGAAAACTCATGTCGGAGAACTCGGCATTTCACTGCGCAAAGAATTTCGGGAGAATGGAATTGGCACTGAGCTGCTTAAAACACTGATTGAACTGGGAAAAGAACGGAGGTTGCGACTGCTGGTAATAAATGTTTTTGAAACCAATCACCATGCACTCCATATATATCAAAAGCTGGGATTTCGCCGGGCTGGCATGGTGCCGGGCGCGATTCATTTTAAAAATGAATATATTGGAGAAGTAAAGATGTATTTACCACTGATTAAGGATTTTAGGTTGTAGGTGGAAACATGACAATCATCGGATGACCTTTGACCGAAATTGTTTTTGTAATCCAGGCGATGACGCGGTGACGTCGAGATTTTTCTTTGGCAGACGGAGTTGCCCGGTGGTTAAAATCGGGTTGAGAGCTTGAATCGGGTAAAGTATGCCTGGTTGTTAATTCCATGTTTCACCACCTCTTTAAAGCGCGAGCGGGCGCACTCAGCGCGAACTTGGTAATTCCAGAGAGCTTGTTTCATCTGTTTTGATCTGATACTAATCTCCTGCACCAGCTTTTTCATAGTGCTCCTTTCGCTCGTTTGCAGTGCGATAAAACGAAAGTGTGGGCTGGAGGTTACATTATCCAACACTTTCTCATTTATGCTTGACAAAATATCTGACAGAATGTTGTCAGCTTCTAGATTAAGTGATATACTTCGCTGCACTTATGCTTACCCATTATCCATACGTGATAACAGATCAATATAAAACTCAGGCCGCTCTTTGGCTTGAGACAATAAAAAATCAAGAAAATGTGGCTATACTGGCTGCTCCCAGATCTGATTGCATGATGCGGATTAATCAGTTACAAGAGGACGAGGTGTTGCTTCAAAGATTAAATTCTACTCTCAAATATTCTTTTCAAACTATTGATGTTAATCCTCTTACAATCGAAGATGATCAAGATATTAGTGAGTATCTTGTCGGATTATTCAATAAAGATCAGTCATTGGGGTTTACGGCATCTAGTTTAGAAATGTGGGTTAACCACCTTAATAAAGAAAAAAAATCAGTTGTGCTTATCATACCTCAGGCGGATAAATATTTATCTGATACTAACCATCATGTTTTGGGATTGTTTACCAGTTTAATTGAAAAATATTTCCCCATATTTTCTTTTTTACAAGTCTATGAAACTAATGTAGCACATGAACGGAATGATATATTCACGTCAACACGCACTAAGTTGCTGCAGAACATTTACTACTATCCGCTTTACAGAGAAAATGATATATTGCTGTTTTTATCTTATCTTGAGAAAAAGTGGAGCTTTGAGCTGTCAGGTGAGTTGAAAAAAGAGTTAATAAACTCCTGTGGAGGTTATTTTTGGTTACTTAAGGAGTCAGCTCGACTAATAAGAAATGGAGTTGAAGACTATTTTAAACAGCCAAGTGTAGACTTGCGAATAAGAACAGTTTTTCAGCACCTGCAGGAAGGTGAACAGAAAATTCTTGAGAAAACAGTTTTTAAACAAAACGACATTTTGCCGACTGAGGAGCAGGATAAGATTTACTTACAAAAAGTAAACATTATGAATCAAGACGGAAGGTGTACAATTAAGCTGCTTTCAGACTATATCCAATATCGAGTATCTGGAGATGATTTGGTACTACTACAAGATAAAATTAGCTTGAACAAGGTACCGCTAGATTATTTTTTATCACGTAAAGAGTATCGAATTTTACGGTTATTATTAAAAGATCGAGGTTCGTTAGTAACTCGCCAACAATTAGCAGAAGTTATTTGGCCGGATCATAACGAAGAATATTCAGATTGGGCAATTGATCAGTTAATGACTCGGCTAAGAAAAAGGTTGGAATCGTTGTCTTTATCATCAACAATTTTACAGTCAGTAAGAGGAAAAGGATATATTCTTAGAAAATAACTATGAATTTTTTGCCAGAAAGCAATCACTATTTAAATCCGGAGCAAATACGCCTTCCAAAGGAGTTACAGCCGAAAAAGAGCGGCGTATTATCTCGTTTTCTATATGAAGAGTTTCTTGTTGATTTCATCAGTGATAATGATTTACGAGGTAGAACAGTAGAGGTGGCAACACAATTATTAGTACCATTTTTTGATAGTACTCTTATTGATAAAGTTATACTGACTGGGAGTGTAGCTAAGTGTTTAGCGCATGGAAAGCCGCAAAATTTTGTTGACTATGCCATTGCCACAGAAGATATATATACAGCTATTGCTGAAAAAACTGATGATGTTGGGATGAGTTTTATTTTGAAAGCTTTACCTACAGATATGGATATTAAAATTAAACCGAAAAACGATGTTTCATTTGGTCATTTGGCATATAGAATAGTAAAAACGTTTGCTAAACAAGATGAACTTGGTGAAGCTATAACATCAGCAGGACGGACTAGCCTAACTTTTTTATATGAAAATTTTCAAATTAAGATTGATGCTGGGGTTATACCTACAAATCCAAGGTTGCAAAATATGACAATCCATATAAAGGAGCCAGGAGGTGAGTCAGATTTATTTCATGTTGACATAGGATTGCTGCCACATGATGCTCAGTCTGCTTATACGGATAAGCGAACAGGGCTTACATCCGATAAACAAGACTTATGCACAGCGGAGCTCACATTGCTAGACGATGGTCAAATCGCTTACCGGATGTATGAAGAAGCTATTTCAGTAATGCAAAGACAAGACCAGATTGTTACAGAGTCTGAAGACCCGTGGTCGGTTTGGGAAATTTCCTTGCGTGCATTAAGGCACAATATTCTTCATCAGTTCATGCAGGACGCAGATCCTGATATGCCATTTTCAGAACTTTTTCTTCCATACTTTACAAGTAATTCACTATTTGGTTTGCGCCGACGAGCACATAAACTAATAGAAACCGCTGAACCAAGTCAGCAAAATGTAAAAAGAGTTTTGCAAAAAGAATTAGCATTATGTTTGACGATTGATCCCTTTGTGACAACACAATTTTTGAGGGACAGTGGTATGAGTGGGTATATTCCAGGATTTAGAGATCTTTCACGAGATCAATGGAATTCGCTGCTCCGCTCAAAGTATTTCTCTATAAGCTTACCTACTGATACGCGAGCTGCAACAATAGACCAAAGGAATACTGAGTATATACAATTGCAACATAAGTTATATTTACAGGGTGCATCTGAATTTAGTGGCTTATGGCGATTTATGAGGAGTTTACAGGAAATTGGTGAGAGTCGTATTCATGATGATGACTTTATCTCCGCGTACTTGAGGTTGTGGGAAGACGGTGCGATTAAGAAAGATTATTCATTAGATCGAATACAAAGAATCGTATTCCATATGATAAAACCATTAACTGACCATGAGGGCATACGATTTTCAGACGAGCAATTGCTTCGTTTATCTTTAGTGTATGCCGTTCTCGAAAACCATAAGAGTGGAGTTACAGCTCGGGAATTAGGAGAGATATATCGTCAACATAGGGATGAGGATGCTATTTTCTATGGTTCATACCCATTTGATATTCAATTTCTAGAACTGAAGCTGCTTGGATTAATTGGGAAAAATTCTATTAATAGAATTGATCAACAAGGAAAAATTGTACCAGTTGAATTCTATTTTCCGATATCGGAAAGAAGTGATCTGCGCGCAAAGGTTGCAAGTACTAGAGATAAAATTAATTTTCGTCTTAACCGTTCATTGTCAATTCTGTATCGATACGGAGTAAATTCTGTAGAAGCGCTTATGAGTTTAACTCCATACGACTTAGAGTTGTTGATGCGTAGGGGAGAGATGAGTAATTCAGAGTTTATGAAGGCATATTCAGATATCAAATCAGTTGTAGTTGAAGACGTCTCATTTTAATTCTTACCTGTATTTTCCTAATCCACAATAAAGAAGTACTGTTATACAAATCTTTTATGCCAATATGCCAAAACTAGTCCTATAGGTCAAAGTCCTTACCAAAAAGTAGAATTTCTTTTTAGCGTTTTATGGAAGACGAATTGCCAAAGCCACCGGAACAACCACCAGAACCGCCACGCGAGCCGGATTACAAATCAATTGAGGAATTAAGGGCTTTTATGGAGCGGCTGGATGAGGGAATGTTTGCAGCTGCAGCAGAGGAGGATATTAAACAGAGCTTCAGAAACAGAACGTACCAGGAAAGCTTTGATGATCGTATAAAATTATCCATTTCTTTTGCGAATAAAAAAGTCCCTGAGGAAAAAGTAGAGCATGTATTCGGTACGGTTCTCAATGGTATAAAAAGCGCGTATGAAGTGCATCTTAATTTGGTGAATATACAAAAAGTCACAGGAGGAAACCCTGAGTTACTTGCGAGTTTCAAAAAGAACGCTGTAGATAAAATTTCAGCTAAAAGATTGGTGATTCGAGATATCAACTTGATTGGTGCTACTGATTGGCCAAATACAATGGGTGAAATGAAAGAAATCTGGAGAAGACCCTCAGTGAAAGATCCGCGGCCAGACGTGCTTTGGTCAGGCGGTGGTCAACAGCTAGCAGAAATGCTTGGTGAAGTTGATAAACCTTTTGATCCTTTTATTGATTTCCCATCAGGTACCGGTAAATAGCTTAGATTCCTACTTTCATAAAACTTCAAATTACTTGATATAATCGTACGATATGACTAAAGTAGTTCTCCAAGTCAAAAACCTTTCTAAAACCTTTAAAAACTTTACTGCGGTTGATGGAATTTCGTTTGCGGTCAAGGAAGGGGAGATTGTCGGGTTACTCGGACCCAATGGCGCCGGGAAAACGACCACGATTCAGATGCTTTTGGGGCTGATGACGCCGACAAAGGGTGAAATTCAGTACTTCGGAAAATCTTTAGTTACCCACCGTGAAGTCATACTGAAACGAATAAACCACACTTCGGGTTATTCGCGTCTGCCGTGGCGACTCTCAGTCTGGGAAAATCTAGATGTATATGGGCATTTGTATGAAGTTAAAAATCACCACCAAAAAATCCGGGAACTCGCCGAAGCATTTGAGATTACCGACTTACTGCCACGCCGGGTACTGGATCTGTCCGCCGGACAGACGACCCGAGCGCTTCTCGTTAAAGCATTTCTCAATGATCCGGAAGTACTGCTGCTTGATGAGCCAACCGCGAGTCTGGATCCGGATATTGCCGACAAAATCCGGGACTATATCATCACCGAACGGAAAAAGCGCAGTCTGTCTATTTTTATGACCTCACACAACATGCAGGAAGTTGAAGAGTTGTGTGACCGGGTCATTTTTCTGAGCCACGGACAGGTGTTGGCGGTTGATACGCCTGATGGACTGGCTCGCAGGAATAAAGAAAGCGAAGTACAGCTCATGGTTAAAGACGGGTTGAAGCGCCTGATACAAATGGCCAGCGAGCGAAAATGGAACTTCAATGAAAAAAACCGCTTTATCACGCTTACGATTCCGGAGGAAGAAATTGCGTCGTTTCTCAATGCTATTAGTCGGCAGAACATAAAATATGCTGATATTCAGATTGTCCGGCCATCTTTGGAAGATTTCTTTCTGTCAGTAGTTGAGGGAAAAAATGAGTAAACGACGAATCTGGGGACTGGTGCTGCGGCATTTATATAATTTCCGGCGCAACTATGACCGGATGGTGGATACGTTTTACTGGCCCAGTCTGGATGTGTTGGTGTGGGGACTGACTATTTTTGCCCTCACCCGTCTGGGGCAGACTTCGCCGGTGCAGATAAAAGCGATTGTCATTGCAGTACTGTTGTGGAATATTGTCTGGCGGTCGCAATCTGAGCTGGCAGTCAGTTTTCTTGAGGAACTTTGGAGCGAAAATATTGCCAATCTGTTGGCTACACCGATCCGTAAAGTTGAAATGATACTGGGATACTTTACTCTGAGTCTCATTAAATTCTGTCTATCATTTACGCTTACCGCTGTTTTGGCGTATGCACTCTATCAGGTAAACGTACTGGGACTGGGGTTTTATTTACCCTTATTTATCATCTCACTCATGATGTTTGGTTGGGCAGCCGGTTTTCTGACAATCAGTCTGTTTCTGCGGTTTGGGACCACGATCCAGACACTGGCGTGGGCCGGGATCTGGGTCGTGATGCCGTTTTCCGCAGTTTACTATTCACTTTCAGTGCTGCCTGATTGGGTGCAGCAGGTATCCCGTTTCTTTCCCGCAGCATATGTGTTTGAGGCAATGCGCAGCGTTTTATTTACCGGCAGCACTCCTTTGGATGGCGTGCTCCTGAGCGTCGGTATTAATTTGCTACTCTTGTCACTTTCATTAGTGTTTTTCCTGCAGTCGTTTAAAGTTGCGCTTAAAAACGGAATTGGCCATTTAAAATAACCCCAGTAGTACGCTTGCCTTGAGCTGGAGGCTTACAGCCTCGCACTCTCAAGGAGCGTGACTACGGGGCAAGTTATGCCTGAATTACCGGAAATAGAGATTGTCAAACTACAACTGCAAAAAGTACTCATTGGGCAGACGATTGTTAGTATTGAGCAGTTGCATAAAAAATCATTGCAGGGCAATAATAAACTGGTTATAGGTAAGAAAATTACCGGCATCAAACGCCTGGGTAAGATGCTGGTGATTAAACTTGCATCGAGTCATCCTGAACGAAGTGAAGGATCTAGGCTGAAGGCTGCAAAAAAGAACGCTTCGCTAGATTCTTCGGCTTCGCCTCAGAATGACAAGTTTATGTGTATCGCGATTCATTTCAAGATGAGCGGACAACTGATACTGATTAGGGGAAAGGGGGATCCATTCGACAAGCTCAGGACAGGCGCGGATAGGGGGAAGTTAAAAAGAATTGTGGGCGGGCATCCAACTGAAGACTGGACGAGAAAGTTGCCGAGCAAACATACGCGGGTGATTTTTCACTTCAAATCCGGCGACACCATGTTTTTTAATGATCAACGGATTTTTGGCTGGAATAAAATTCTGACAGAAGAGGAATTACGCAATTTACCTTTTGTGAAAAATTTAGGCCCGGAGATTTGGGACATTTCGGCTGTAGAATTTTTTAATTTATTACAGAAAAAGAAAAAGCCGATTAAAGTCACACTCATGGATCAGGAGGTACTATCCGGAGTGGGGAATATTTACGCTAATGACGCGCTCTGGGAAGCCAGAATCCATCCACAGATACAAGCACAAAGCTTAGCTTTTCCCAAAGCTAAGCTCTTACAGGACGCATTAATTAAAGTACTCAAAGAAGGTATCAAATACGGTGGTGCCACAGCTGCGGATGCCAAGTACATTGACCTGCACGGGTTAGGCGGGACATACCAGGAGCATTTCCGGGTGTATGACCGAGTAGGTCAACCATGTTTGAAATGTAAAACCAAGATTAAAAAAATGATCCTCGGAGGGCGGGGAACGTACTTTTGTCCTGCCTGCCAGCCCGCATAGCGTCACAAGCGCTGCTGGCGGGCCAACAGCTGAAGCCGTAGGCAATACAGGCAGGCCTGTATGTCAACTGGAACTGCATTGACAGCGAGCCGAACCATGGTACAATTAGAGAAATTCCGTGACTTGCGGATTTTTTTTGACTCAAACTATGGGTAATCATCAGTCTATTATTCTCTCCCTCGGCGGTTCGCTCATTGTCCCCAAAGACATTGACACCCAATTTTTATCAGAATTCAATGCCTTTATCAGAACCCAAATCGCCAATCAGAGGCGATTTTTTATTATCTGTGGCGGCGGTTATACCACGCGTCACTACCAGCAGGCGGCGGTAGCAGTGGTAGGCGACGGGCTGCCAAATGAAGACAAAGACTGGTTGGGTATCCACTCGACCCGTTTAAACGCACACCTCGTCCGCACGATTTTCCGTGATATTGCCAATCCGGTCATTATTGAGCACTATGACCAGGAATACGACATTGGTGACTATCCGGTGGTAGTCTGTTCCGGGTGGAAACCAGGCTGGTCAACTGATTATTGTGCGGTGATGGTAGCGAAAAACTATCAGGCCAAAACCGTCATCAATATGTCAAATATTGATAAAGTCTATGATAAAGACCCGCGCAAATTTCCGGATGCCAAACCTTTGGACCGCGTCACCTGGGATTATTTTTCCGAACTGGTCGGAGATAAATGGACGCCAGGACTTAATACTCCGTTTGACCCGATTGCGACTAAAGAAGCTAAGGCATTGGGACTTGAAGTAATTATTTTAAACGGCAAAAACATTCATAATCTCGAAGCTGCAATTGACCATAAATCTTTTATCGGCTCCATGATTGCTCCGACCTGAAATTAATACACCTGATTGTGTGTGCCAATATCAAGAAGAAGAATTACGTCTTCGGAAACCTGTTGATAGACAACTCGCATATCTCCCGTTATTGAAAATGCCCGTTGTCCTTTTTTAGTTCCTGTGAGCGGATGATCATGGAGAAGAGGATGCTGAGGATTTTGTTGAAACAGTTCCAGTCGAAGATTAAACTTCCTGATCAGTTTTTCGTTACCGGCAATTCTTTTTTTAAATACTTTTCGAAATACTAAAGAACTTTCTATTATCACGATAATAGATCAGCCATTAAAGATTTTACGTCGCTAAATTTCTTGGTTTTCAGTTTACCCTTTTCGTAATCCTCAACCATTTTGTCTAAACGTTTTGCTGCCCGGGGAGAAACCCGGAGTGGTTTTTCCACAAATTTAAGGTCAGTTTTCTCATCAACCAGTTGATTTAAAAATAGCCTGACTGCCTCCTGAAGCGAGGAAAAGCCCATTTTCGTAGCTACGGCTGCTGCCTGATCACGGATAGTTTTACTAACTGGCACCTGGAGAATTGTTTTATTCATATATGATAATTATAACGGTTTGATAATAATTGTCAAAATCGTTGGTACTGTTGACACAATTGGTTAGCAAAGCGGATAATTAAAACATGAAACAGTCTGTCTCTCCTGATGTACCATTACCCCAACCGCCTACTCCGATTCAACCACAGTCCCACTCAAACAAAAATAAATTAATCTTTCTCATCGGTATTATTTTACTGCTGATTAGTATCAGTAGTGTGTTGTATTACTTGGGACAAAATTTTGCTCAAACTCCCGTTCTTCCTTCACCAATTCCACTTGTTTCACTCACGCCGAATTCTAATGAAGTAATAAGTTGGAAAACATATAAAAACGAGCAATTTGGGTTTCGCTTTAAATATCCCAATGACTGGGTAGGGCCTTTTGAACATGAATTTTCTACCCAAGCGGCCCCTAGTTTTTATGAGATAGAATTTGGAGGCGAACTTAGAATAACTGCTAAAGATGAAAGATATTCTTCGCCATCAACTCTTGAGGAAATGCTTCTCAAAAATACAAAAACTCAAGATATTAGCAGTAATAATTACAGGGCGTACAAAGTTGACTACGACACAGGGAGAACAGCTGTATCCATAAGCGAAAGCTTAAGGTCTACTAAAATAATATATCTCGAATATTTTCCAACCTCAGAAACAAAGGTCAAGATATATGCCCAAATCCTCTCCACTTTTGAGTTTGTTGACAGCAGCTCAACTTCTAAAATAGTCAACTTAAATACTGTTCCTGAACTATATCAGGGTATTGAATGGGATAAACCAAAAGGAGTTGAAGGGTACGAAGGCGAAGATATCTCGATTTACTTAAACGGTGATTACCATCAGCAGTTGTCATTAAAAGGAACTAAATGGACCAAGTCGCTCACAGACTTATCTTTAGAACAACGCAATCAAATCTATACCTGGTTTGAGTCATACTTCGTAGACTGGCTTGACCAAAATGGCTGGAACTGGAGAACTAAAATAAACGATCATGTAGAAATATATGCTTCCAATGCTGATGGCCCATCGGGAGGAGTATATGGCCAAATTGGATATGATGGCAAAAATATTAGACTTGCCTCATGGATGACCAACACAAGGTATAAATCTGGAGAGATGCCACGTACCCACACATGTCCTTGTGATATGGAGGTGTATTACTTTTTAAGCGATATAATACCGGTCGAAAATATAATTTCTCAATTAGATGAAAAGTAAAAAGGTTACAACTCTGGGCTTGTCAAAGGGCTTGGCACCAATTGTGATTCTGGTTATTCTAGCTTTAGCAGCCACATTAATTTACGCATTAATCAAATCAGAAAAAGTTGTTACATCGCCTATAACTCCATCAAGATCAGTTAAATTAAGCCATCAAGATTTAGCAAAAGGGTGGAACCGCTACACTAACAAAGAGCTTAAATTTACTTTAGGCTACCCTGAAGAGATGGAGATCTTCTCTGATCACTGGACAAAAACGACCTTGGGGAATAAATGGTTAACAATAATAACAAGTACAAACAAAGATGAGTATAAAAGCAAAGGTGCAGATTATACGATAGGCATAGAGATATTTCCCAACCCAAAATTCTCAGATGGCCAACCAATAACAGAAGTTTCTTTGGATGAGCTCTATTATATATCACCCAGTGCAACATACAGCAATGTGGAGGCAGTTGAATACATGGGAATGGTTGGAAGGAAAATCACAACAAAAATTAACTCCTTACAAACGACGGCCGTAAAATTTTATCTGTATAAGAAAGGTATGTTAGTCTCAATCAATAACAACTTCAAAAATAATAGTAATTACGACATAAGCCTTGCCGACCAAATCCTCTCCACTTTTGAGTTTTTGGGCACCACTTCCAATCAGAAAAAGGTGTCAAAAGTTTCTGGTGTTGTAAGACAAGAATTTGACAACAACAGTGAGGTTTCTGTCACTGTGCATTTGGCAAATCAGTTTTTGAAAACTGCGACAGTTTTGGGGAGCCAAATATACTGGACGAGCTTGATCTAAATAATCAGCAATTTAGACTAGAGCTTTTTCAATGTGACGGTAATATTGGCTTTGCAGCAATGACCGGAGTGGTTTTAGATGAAAAAGCTCTTGATATGCTTGATAACTCTAGTTATGTAGTCGCAATCACTACCAATCGCGCAGAAAACGATTGACTTCAAGACGATACAATTGTATTATGGTACTAATATGAAATGGATTACAACTAATATTCGTTTTCCCGAAGATATGTACATGGAGCTTAAGATGGAGGCTGCCAAAAAGCGTACTTCTGTAGCCGATGTTGTGCGAGAGAAGGTCAAAAGGCGAAAAACCTCTAAAAGGACTAGAGATGTTGAAAAGTTCATGAAAGAATTAGAGAAAATTGCGAAGGAAAACGATAAACAAAACCCTGGAATAAGCTTCAGCGAGAAACTCATCGAAATGAGATATGAGCAATGATAATTGTAGATACCTCTGTAGCTCTGAAATGGTTTAGGACAAAAGACGAAAAATTTATAGAACAGGCATTGGCCCTCATAAGAAACCATCTAACGAACCAAGAAACAATTTCAGTTCCCCAATTATTTTATCTTGAGATAGCCAATGCTCTAACAACAAAAACAGATACAGATTCAAGACAAATCGCTATAGATCTAAAAAAGCTTTATAACATGGAGTTAAAAGTAATTGAGGCAACCAAAAGTGAAGTTATTTCGGCCGCAAAACTTGCCAAAAAGTACAAAACCTCGGTTTATGACATGCTCTATGCAGTAGTTGCAAAGACAAATAATTGCATATTAATTACAGCTGATGAGAATTTTGTCAAAAAGACCGGCTTTAAGTTTGTAAAGCATATAAGCCAAGTGTAATAATAAATTTATGCACCAGCGTGGTTTTGCACCAATTTTGGTTTTAATAGTCGGAGCTGTTATTGTAATTGCTGTTTATTTTGCCTTCAATTTAATCCGTAATCCGAGCTTTTTTGAATGTAACTTTTTATGTCCCACGCCTTCTTCTATTCCCCAACCACCAACATCAGAGTATAAATTACCGCTTTTATCGAAAACAGACAACGAAGAGATAAAGAACTGGCAGCTTTATACAAATGTTCATTTGGGATTCCAAATGCGTATTCCTCCCGAATGGACAAAAGAGGCTTTGGTCACGAAACCGCCAAACTCTGGAGGATTTTATATCGAAGGCCCCAACTGTCTTGAGACAAAAGGTCAATGTGGGAGTATAAGTGTGATGACTTACGATCTAGATGAGACTCAAAAGAATATAAGCGCTAAAGACTATTGGTCTTACTATAATAGCCGCTATGGACGAAAATACATTGAGGGGGTAGAAAACATTAATAACCAGGAAGTCTACATAGTGGTGTTCAATTTCGTAAATTTTACACTAGATGGCCAAGAAGTCATCAAATCAACTCATAAAGATTTTGTCTTTTTTAAAAACAACAAAGTATATGAACTAAGATACACAGAATATCTTCGAAACGGCAAACCAAAGGTTTTGGATTCAGTTCCGTTTACTGACTGGAAACATGTAGAAACATTCGATCAAGTTGCTTTTACCTATACAGCCTTAAATCAGGACGGTTGGCGTGACGACATAAAAGTCTCGATGGGATCAGAGAGCGGGATAACTCGGCTTGATATTTTATTAGATCGAAGTTATACATTTACTCCAAAATCACTAAAGCTGATTAACTTGCAAAATAAGTCCACGAGTCAGATAATGCCTTTATCTGAATTTACTTCTGAGGAAAACCGCATCTTTATTTGTCCAGACAGATCTTCGGATCCATACTCGCGTATATATTTTGCAGAAGTCTCTACTGCAAGTCTAAAAAACCTAACTTCGGATATCGACTCGATTCTTTTTGAACTCTACGTTACTGAAGAAGATGGAAGAGAGAGAAAAATTCTTCTCAATCCAGAAGCATTTATATGTGGATTTAATTCTATTTTCTAAAATAATATAACCAGATATAAAAACAGTTTGTTCTAATAATTTGAACTATTAAGAATGCAATGAAAATTAATTCTGGATTTACACCAATTTTGGTTTTAATTGTTGTGTTAGCCATAGCGGGTATTGGATTTGTGGCAATGCAAAGTTACAAAAGTAATAGAAACATTTACCCCGTACCGACTGGTACTGGAGCAACTGCAAATTTATCCCGCGACGAAGTTTTACGGGACTGGAAAACATATAGAAATGAAGAATTTATAGTAAAGTATCCCCCTTACTTACAACAATATAAGTTCGAAGGAATTGAAAAAGAAGATCCTAGCTATCAGATTGTCTTTGATAAAAACCCAAATGGTCGGTTGATAAGTATAAACTTGGAAAAGGGTTTAAATATAGATAATCAAGTGTCTTATAGAGAGTTTCGTATAATAGGACATATTGCCGACGAAATTACTTCAAAAACAGATATTCAAACAGACAAATTTTCCGGAATCCGTCTAGATTATGTAATCTCCAAAGATGAGGAGTACTCTGAGGCAATTATTACAAACAGTACATTGGTGGTAACCATAATTTCCCCCAAAGATTACTTTGACCAAATCCTCCCGACATTTGAGTTTGTGGAGTGAAGATTATTGATTTTCCACAATCACCGTCTTCTTATTCTGACTATCAAGCAGCAGGTTGAACTTAGATTCAAAGACGTCTTTTCTCCCCAAGAGCAGCGGCAACGTATCATTTTTTGCATCAACTGCGCTGGCGTACACGGAAAATTCGTTTACTCCTAGTTTCATCACCAGTGTAAATTCCCACGTTTTGACGGAAATACCTCCGACACCGAATGTATGAGTACTTGAAAGTTGTGATTTTTTGATACAGAGTACCGGAAGTAAATGAGTTGGGACAGTGGTGACGTCCGCACCCGTATCAACCAGGAATTCAAATTCACGCCACCCGGAAATTGTTTTGAGTTGCAACCTAACAATTGGATAAAATATTCTGCCTAAGCCGGAAATGTGGGCGTATTTATACGGAAATTCAAAGGACATAGCGTGCGCCACTTTTTGGCACCCACGAAATGACTATGTCCTTGCGATCACCAGTTTTCTTAAACAGTGTATCTAGGCGTTTGGCATGCGCGACCACCCGGCCAGTTTTACTGTTTTTAGCAATATAACCAGGACCATATTTTTTTATTAGGTTGGAGATATTGAACGGTTTCATAAGTTTACTATAGCGATCTTTGAGTAGGAGCGCAACTTCGGTTACAATCTTCTCATACAGCTTTTCCATCCAAGTCTTGGTTTCTATTAGGCTGTGTTGTTGTTTGACAGTTCTAGTAAAAAAAGCTGATAATTACAGTATGAAACAGCCAGTATCTCCAGAAGCGCCATTACCCCAACCGCCAACTCCGGTTCAACCGCAACCTCAGTCGAACAAAAACAAATTGATATTTCTCATCGGTATTATTTTACTGCTGACTAGTATCAGTAGTGTGTTGTATTACCTAGGTCAAAATTCTACTCAAACTCCAATTATTTCTTCACCTGTTCCAGTTGCCGTTTCAACCGTACCAAGTCCGGATGAAGTAATAAATTGGAAAACATATAGAAATGAAGGATTTGGGTTTGAGTTTAATTATCCTTCTGACTGGCCTGGGCCTTTTGAACATGAATATTCAACACAATCTGCTCGAGTCTACTACCAAATAGATTTTGGGGGCGAGCTTAGGATAACCGTCAAAGATGAAGGATATTCTTCACCATCAACTCTCGAAGAAAATCTTCCCAAAAACCCCCCTATTATTATTAAGGCTCTGGACTCATCAAATGAGAGAGGTATTGTCAACTACATATTTACTTCTAACTCAATAATTTATCTGGATTGTCAATACAGTATTCTACAAGACTACGTTGCACCCTTATATTCCAACTGCTTAATTCGCCAGGCTTCTCTCGCCTACAACACGACAACAGAAACAATTGTTGATCTTACGGGAATACCACAAAACCAAATATTGGAGCTGTCTGATTACAGATCTTCAGACCATAGTTTGATTTACATTGATAGCGGTATTAATGACTACTTTGATACTAGCGAATCAGTGTTTCCAGAAGCTGATTATTACCTTATTAACCTTCAAACAAGGACTTATTCAAAGCTAAGTATTGATCAAGCAAATTCTAGATTAGTGCTCTCTGACGACGAAAGAAAAAGTCTTCTTGAACAATATGAGTGTTCTAGCAAAGCCTCTTTTTATCAAGATATACTTCAAGAAAACCCCAATCAATTTATCAGTTTGGGATGTCAATCGCTTGAAGAAATAAAATCTTTGTTATAGCCTAAACCGGCTTCAAGTTTGTAAAGCACATTAGCCATGTGCAATAATGAGTTAGTGAAGAAATTTCGGTCTGGCTTTGTACATATTTTTGTTATTTTGATTTTTCTAACCATATCTTTTGTGGTGCTTGTTTATTTAAAAGACCTTTCTGGAGAAAAACTCATTGTTGACGATTTCAACCTTGATGAAGTACAAGAAACTGATATATCAGATTTACCCCGTGATGAAGCTTTGCAAGACTGGAAAACATATAGAAATGATGAGTATGGGTTTGAGTTTAAGTACCCGTCTAGCTTCACCCCCAAAGAACAGCCAGATGATGATACTTATCTGTCTCTCACGTCATTTTCTGAAAATTCTTCTCAGGACACAATCAGGATAGAAATACGAGATTCCAGCTTAGAAGATCAGGTAACTCTTGAGAAATGGTCAGCCTCTCATACGACCAGTAAACTTTTAGACGAAACCGATCTAAAAGTAAGTGGGTTTGCAGCTAAAAAGCTTGATTACTCAGGTATCGAAGGGGGCACGGACCAAGCCAGGTCAATAGTTGTCTTTTACAACGACAAATATTCATATAGCATAAGTGCTCCTTCAAAACTAATTGACCAAATCCTTTCCACCCTTCGATTTGACTCAGGGCTATAGCTTTCCAGTTTATTGACCCTTCTGAAACAAATAACTCTACAGCTCAATAAGCTTTAATTCTTTTAATCTTCCAAAATGACGTTTATTTTTGGTTAATAAAATCAAGTCATAAATCAAAGCAGTAGAGGCTATTAATAAATCCATATTGTCAAGCAAATCCCCCTTCTTTCTTAATACCGAGCGACTTTTGGCAAATTCCTGTGCGACTTTCCTGTCCACATTGAGAAGTTTTGCTTTGGTGAGGAAATCTTTGATATCAGCAAGCCTTTTCTCTTCGTTTGCTTCGCCATACACACCCTCCAGTATCTCTCCAAGAGAGATAACACTCAATCCAAATTTGCCTCTAATTTTCTGAAGAAAGTCCCCCGCTTCTTCTCTTCCGTTAAGATATGAGATGGTAATGTCGCTGTCTACAAGATATTTCATTTACCCCAATTTGCAAGATAGCGTCTTTTTGAAGAGCCGTCTTTTCTGTTTTTATAAATTCTCTTAATCATTTTATCCGTATCCAAATCTTTCCAAGCGCCAGCTGCTTTCAAGAACGAAGCGGTTTCTCCAAGCTCGCTTGGCTTCATTTTGACTATTTTTACCATAGGTTTACCTTTTCTCTCCACCACTATCTCCGTCCCCTTGTAATAAACTTCATTCATAACTTCACCAAAATTTGTTCTGGCTTTAAATGCAGAAATCGTTTTCATATTGATGTAATTATATCAATTGATAGTATTGTGTCAATAAGTGACCTTTGAGTCTGTCTCGAAACTCTTTGCAGATTGATTTGACAAGTAATAAAACAGGTAGCATCCTTAATATGTTGCTGTGACGCAATAGAAGGAGGCTACCTGCCTATGAAAGTTTTAAACTATTTACCCAAGAAAGTAAAGTTCGTTATGGAGCTTGAATTTCCCATAATCAATGATTTTTACCCACGGGTTGGATTTATCGGTGGAAGAATTGGATATGCTAAAGACGTTATCTTTAAATGGTTACTGGTTAAAAAAGTAACTAATTGGGATTATCGATCAGTAGCACATGTTTCAGGTATTTCTTATCAAACATTGGCTCGAAGAAATACTCAGTTTAGTAAACACAATGTCTATCAGAAATTCTTCCAGTATTTAGTAAAACAGGCTGTCAAAGCAGATTTAATTACAGGTGAAAAAGTAGCTATTGATTCATCTTTTGTTAAAACATACTCACAAAAACAAGAGTCAGGTAGTGGTAAATGGAATGGATTCAAAAAGGGTTTTGGTTTTAAAATACATGCCTTAATTGATGTAGTAACAAAGTTTCCAATTGCATTAGTCATCACCGATGGTTTGATGTATGACGGAAGGTTAGCAATTCCTCTGATGAAAAGAGCTAAGCCGTATTTGAAAAAGCATAGGTATGTCTTAGCTGATAAGGGATACGATGACACAGATATTGTTGCCTGGATTGTAAAGAATTTAAAGTCTAAAGCAGGCATCCCCATGAGAAAGAAAAGCAAGTTGGCCAAAGGTAAATCCAATCGGTATGGCAACTTACTCAACTGGAAACTCAAGGCAACAGGGAGAACTTTTAAGAAAAGCATTTACAAATTACGGACTGAGATAGAGCGCTTTTTCTCATCACTTAAAAGAAAATATTACTTAGGAAAAGAACTAACCCGAGGAATTGAGGCTTTTACCAATAATGCTTACCTGGCCTTGATTTGTTATGCACTTAATAAACTTTATCTTGTTGGAGTAAGGAGTTTCCAGTTATGAGACAGACTCGACCTATACACTTAATTGACATCCTTTACAAAAAAGGATGATAATTGTTTCATGCACCAGCCCTTGCATACAGAAATACCTCAGCAACCAATCTCTTCTCAGCCGCCAGTTCCAACACAACCACCAATTAAAAATAGCAATAAATTAATGCTGGCTATTGGCATAATTTTGCTCCTGATTGCTGCTGGCAGTTTTGCCTATTTTCTCTACCAAACAACACCTGCACCTACTCCGATTTATCCAACTTCACCGCCTGTTGCGGTTTCTCCCAACCCAAGTCCGGATGAGATGAGTGGATGGAAGACGTATCACAATGCAAAATATAAGTATAGTTTTCAATATCCAGCTCAATACTTACTTGAAGAAGAGTTACCTAAGTATGTAACGGTTAAACTTGTAAAAGATAGTAGTGTTTTTCCCCAAGGTGAAGTTGAATCCATTATTACTTTCAATATTGAAGATAGAGAAAAAAAGAATTCGTTTTCAGAAGCAGCAATTGAATCATTAAAAATTGATTGTGAGGCAGGAAGTACGGACAGTTCTCAACACTGTGACGAAGTAGTCAGCCAGACCTTGTATGCTACTGCGCATGGAGTTGAGGGTTTGGAAGTTTACCTCAAACTCACGTTGCAAAGAGGTCCAAATATTTCTTATCTAACTAAAGGACCATTGTATGTTTTTAATCTGGGTTCTGACAATCCATCCAACTATAGTTATCTAAAGGTTGAAGCAGATTATGGAACTCCAAATAGTAAAACTAAAGAAATTCTTGACCAAATCCTCTCGAGTTTTGAGTTTGTAAAAAACGACCAAGGTTTGTTCAGAGTTTGTCCTGACATGTGGGTGAATATTCATAGCGTGATGAGGGAGGAACAGAAAACCGGAGAGTTTATAGTTGTTGATCTTGATAATGATGGTGTATTAGAGCAGCATGATCCGGAAAAATTTGATTTAAACTGGATTAAAGAAAATTGTGAAGTTAATCAACCAGAAGACGTTGGTTAGTCATGTTTCAAGTGATGCTTTTGTTGCTTCAAAAAGTTTAACCTCGTACAATCCTCTCATGCAACTTCAGGAATTGAATCTTAAAAACTTCCGTAACTATAGCAAGCGGACATTTATTTTTTCCCAAAATACCACGGTGTTTGTGGGACCTAATGCGATTGGCAAGACGAATATTCTGGAAGCGATATTTTTACTGGCTATTGGTAAAAGTTTTCGCGCTGAGCGAGAAGGGGAGATGGTCAGGATTGGGGAGGAGGTGGGGAGAGTTAAAGGTATTTGTCATCCCGACCAATCCGCCGACTGGCGGAGCGTGGAGGGATCTTTCTCACCCAACTCACGTGTAATAGATTCCTCTCCGCCAGAGGCGGATCGGAATGACAATATTAACGACCTGGAAGTTATTGTCACCGGTGGGTTTGTGCAGGGAGTGAAGACGCCGATTAAGAAGTTTTTGGTAAATGGCGTGCCGCGGCGCATAGTTGATTTTGCCGGCCAGCTCAAGGCCGTGCTGTTTCATCCGGAAGATTTGGATCTGGTGCGCGGGTCGCCTTCAGGTAGACGGCGGTATCTGGATTTTGTACTGACTCAAACTGACCGCGAATACCGACGATCGTTAAGTGCTTATGAACGTGCAGTCAGACAGCGTAACCGTTTACTCGAGCGGATTCGGGATGGTTTTGCAAATCGGCAACAGCTCTATTTCTGGGATCAGGTGCTCATCCGCGACGGCGGGTATTTACAGAAGAAACGGGAAGAACTGATTACAGCTATAAATGTTTCCGACAAACCATTTGGAGAGTTCCGGCTCCTGTATGACCACAGTTATATTTCCGAGACCCGACTGACTCAGTATGCTGAGGAAGAGGTGGCGGCTGGAGTGACGCTGGTTGGCCCGCATCGGGATGATGTGCAGTTTTTTGATGATAAACGTAGCCTGGCTGCGTATGGATCACGCGGTGAACAGCGACTCTTAGTCCTGTGGTTAAAATTATGCGAACTCCGTTATATCAAAGAAATTACGGGTGAGCGACCGTTACTTTTACTTGACGATATATTTTCTGAACTCGACCACCCGCATCGGGAAGAAGTGTTAAAACTGATCAACCTGCAGCAGACAATTATTACGAGCGCTGACCGGCATTTTGTACCGGAACAGTACTTGAAAGATACGGAAATGATAGAATTGACATGAATGGTCATCCCGACCGAAGCGGAGGGATCTCTCTAAATAAACACTGATGTAAAAGATTCCTCGACTCCTCCGCCAGCTGGCGGATCGCTCGGAATGACAGTAATTGAGTATGCATAGACCATTAGAACTATCAAAAATAATATTACCACAAAAATTCTCGCATAAAGGCCAAAACGGCAGGCTGCTCATTATTGGCGGGTCGCACTTATTCCATGCCGCGTCTTTATGGTCGCTCACAGTTGCCTCGCGAATTGTTGATCTGGTGCATTATGCATCAGTGCCGGAAAATAACCGGATAGTGCAAGACTTAAAAGCAGAGTTTCGGGACGGCATTATCGTGCCCAGAACTGAGATTGAAAATTATATAGAAGAAGACGACTGTGTTTTAATCGGGCCCGGAATGGTTCGTGCAAACAATGTAGCAATACAACAATATAACAATATAACAATGAATTTGGAAGACATTGAGAAGATAGAAGACGGGGGGCAACAGACTGCTGTATTAACCAATTACTTACTTCAGAAGTATCCGCATAAACAATGGGTGATTGACGCCGGAGCGTTACAAATGTGTGATACAATTCTCATTCCTAAAAACGCTATTTTGACTCCACACAGACGTGAATTTGATCAACTTAAATTCAAAATTAAAAATTCAAAATTAAAAATGGAAATTGAAAATTTAAAATTAGAAGATCAAGTTAAAAGATTTGCGCTGCATTACCGCTGCATTGCCCTTATTAAGGGTGAGGTAGATATAATTTCTGATGGGGAACGGGTTCGTGAAATTCACGGCGGCAATGCTGGCCTGACCAAAGGCGGAACCGGTGATGTCTTGGCAGGACTGATTGCTGCCTTAGTCTGTAAAAATGATCCATGGGTGGCTACCGTAGCCGGTTCATATATCAATAAACAAGCCGGTGATGAGCTGTATAAAAAAGTCGGGTATTTCTTTAACGCTTCAGACCTGGCTGACGAGATTCCGAAAGTAATGAAAAAGTTACTGGTATACGAGAACGCTTAATTTTTCTTTTTTATATCTTCGATTTTCTCCGGATTTTCCAGCCGTTTTACCAGTTTGGTTAAGTTATAGGTAATAAAGACGGCGAGTGTAGTGACCACCAGGGCATAGATAAAAAGAGAAAGCAGGGAACTGCCTTGGGGTAGGTACGGCTTAATGTGATTGTTGACGAGATCCTGAATCACATTATTCCAGGCGAGTGCTGCCACGAGTCCAAATCCACTGGTGGCTAAGGTTACCATCTGCCGCAGGATTGCCAGATGCAGCGCGGTATTTTTCTTATTTAGATCTTTCTGTTGCGCCATACTGTTTACCTCTTGCTCCATATAGTATACTACATGCGGGAAAGCTTAGGGAAATATACGGGAATAACAGCAGTAAACAGCAATCAGAAATCAGTGATCAGTAAATGAACGCGATTTGCAGACTTGAAATTTACTGTTTCCTGATTACTGTTTACTAATTTCTAACTTATGTTTACACCCAAATTTTCAATTACTAATAAAATCCTCAAAAACATTGGCGTTTTGGAAGCTGCCAAAGAAGTTGTTGAACATGCGCCTTTGGTGCCGGCGTGGGAAACTAAATTTCGCGAAGAGGCAATCATTCGTACCGTGCACCACGGAACGCATATCGAAGGCAACTCATTAAACTTTACCGAAGCCGCGCAAGTGGTAGCCGGTAAACCGATCATCGGCCGGGAGCGGGATATTCAGGAAGTATTAAATTATCGCAATGTCTTAAATTTCATTAACCAGTTTCAGTCGTTCAGGCGGGATAGTGCCACCATTGAAGAAGTGGAAAATCGGGCATATCGTGAACTGATCAAAAAAACTGAAGGAAGAATTAGCGAAGACGTTGTTTTATTTTTACACCAGCTGATCGTTGACCGGATTTTGTCACCAGGGCAAAGCGGCGTCTACCGCAAAATTCAGGTGGTAGTGAAAAACAGTCAAACCGGAGAAATCACCTTCCGTCCGCCGCCCGCAGTTGAAATTCCCTATCAAATCCGGGCCTTTATTAAATATTTAGATTCGGTGACCGAAGACGAAGTGCATCCGGTATTGAAAGCCGGCATCATGCACTATGAACTGGTGCGAATTCACCCGTTTGTAGACGGGAATGGTCGCGTTGCCCGGGCAGCCGCGACACTCGCGCTGTTTCTCGATGGATACGACATTAAGCGCTTTTTTGCGCTCGAAGAACATTATGATACAGATGCGCTGCATTACTACGAGGCGTTGCAAAATGTAGAAAAACAAGCGGGAGATTTGACGAACTGGCTTGAATATTTTATCGAAGGCATAGCAATTGAGCTGACGCGGGTCAAAGAAAAAGTCCTGTCAATTTCGCGCGATGTGAAACTGAAAGAAGATCTGGGCGGCCAGCAGTTTGCGCTTTCTGCCCGACAGATTAAGCTCATCGAATATATTCAGGCCACCGGATTTTTGCAGAATAAGTCGTTTTTTGAACTGTTCCCGATGATTTCTGAAGACACGGTGTTGCGGGAGTTGAAAGATCTGGTCGGTAAAGGCATCATCATGAAAGAAGGTACGACCAAAGGCGCGCGCTACATCATGAAACAGTAAATATAGAAAACAGAAATTGGAGTATAATCTTAGTAAAACATTTTACTGATCACTGTTTATTGATTTCTAACTATTCAAAATGACCTTCACTGATTTAGCTGTTTATTTCCAGAAACTGGAGGCAACCGCTTCCCGGATTACAATCACGGAAATTCTGGCTGAACTCTATAAAAAGCTCTCACCCGCAGATGCGGCTTTGGTAAGTTATCTACTGCAAGGTAGAGTAGCGCCGACTTTTGTACCAACAGAGTTTGGAATTGCAGACAAGCTCTTGATTCGGGCAATTGCTTTGGCAACCGATAAAAAAGACGCAGAAGTTTTACAGTTATTTAAGAAAGCTGGTGATTTGGGAAGTACGGTTGAAAAGATTAAGCAGGGGAAAGCGGGATCCATTCGACAGGCTCAGGACAGGCGCGGAAAGAGGAAAGAAATTGCGATTGCGGGAGTATTTAGTCAATTGAAAGAAGTTGCACAAAGCTCAGGAGCTGGTTCGCAGGAAAAAAAACTGGAACTTCTAGCCAACCTTATTTCAAAAGCAGATCCCTTAAGCAGTCGCTATATTGTCCGGATTCCGCTTGCAAAGCTACGCCTGGGTTTTTCTGACATGACGATTCTTGACGCACTGTCCTGGATGGAAACTGGTGGTAAAAGTAAGCGCAAGGAGATTGAAAAAGCGTATAACGTCCGGCCTGATCTGGGTTTTATCGCCCAACGGGTCAAGGAAAAAGGGGTGACGGGTTTGAGGTCAGTGACTCCTCAGCCCGGTACGCCAATTCTGATGGCCCGGGCCAACCGCCTCACCTCAGCACAGGATATTATTTTAAAGCTGGGGAAATGTGCAATTGAGTATAAATACGATGGTTTGCGGCTGCAGTTACATTACAAAAAAAATCAAAAATCAAAAATCAAAAATCAAAATGGAGATTCGGAAAACCTGATTAAGATGTATTCACGCAATTTGGAGGACATAACCTCCATGTTTCCGGATATTGCTGAGGCAGTTACCAGACAGATTAAAGCCAATGAGATTATTTTTGAAGGCGAAGTCGTGGCCTTTAATCCGAAAACTCAGGTCCATGTGCCGTTTCAGGAAACCATGCAGCGCAAGCGCAAATACAATATTTCTGAAAAAGCCCTGGAAATTCCGGTGAAACTGTATGTATTTGAGCTTTTATATGCCAATGGCAAAAATTATTTGCATGAAGCATACAGTGAGCGTAAAAACGCGTTGAAGACATTTATCAAACCAGGTGAAACGATTATGTATGCCCAGGAACATATAGTTACGAAAGAAAGCGAAATCGAAACCATCTTTACTGAATCAGTGAGTCTGCATTTTGAAGGCATTATTGCTAAAAAATTATCCGGAACGTACGAAGCTGGTGTTCGAGGCTGGAACTGGATCAAGTTTAAAAAAGCCATGGATGCCAAGTTAAGTGATACAGTTGATTGTGTAGTAATGGGCTATACGTTAGGTGAAGGGAAGCGGACCGCATTTGGTGTGGGCCAGTTTCTGGCTGGAGTTTATGATGCAAAACAGGATAAATTTTTGACAATTACTAAAGTGGGGACTGGACTGACTGATGAGCAGTTCCGGGAATTTATTAAACGGGTAAAACCGCTTAAAGTTGCGGACAAGCCGAAAAATTACGAAGTTGATAAACTACTTGAACCGGACATCTGGTTAAAACCAAAATTAGTTGTAGAACTGGGAAGTGATGAGATTACCAGAAGTCCAGTGCATACAGCCGGCCGCATTTTAGGTCCATCCAAATCAGGTACAGCTCAAGAAGTAAAAACTCCTGGGTTTGCCCTCCGATTTCCGCGCTTAGTCAGGTTTCGGGATGATAAAGCCGCAACTGATTCCACGAGTCTTAAAGAGATCGCCCAGATGTACAAGAAACAGAAATGATATGTCAGAAGGATCAAAACAGCTTGAAAATAAACCTCTATCGATATCACTGATGGACCCAAACCAGTTTGCCGTAATTTCTCCCGACCAAGTCCGAAGTACTGTAAGGTTACATCATGTTGGCGTTTTTTTTAGATTTTTTCAAGAATGGCCAGAGTATCAACTGGGACACAAGTTTGCCCATAAACCGGCGGAATTTCTTAGTGAAATGAGCGTGCTAGACAAAAAACTTCCGCATGCTGATACGGAATTTACCGTTGAAGAAAGAACTGCAATGGCAAAAGCAATAGCTGAAATAGTAACAAAAGATCGTCTGAAAAATTTACAAGCAGGTAATAAATCTAATGAAGCTGAATACATAGGAGATCAAGGTAAACGTGCACAAGCATATCAACAAGAGTTAGAACATTATATGTTAGAGGTGTTTACTCATCCAGCTGATGCAAAAATAAGATTAAACTTCAAACCTGACAAAATCTGTCAAATTGCCCAAGGTGGTCGGGGACCAGTTGCACATTGTGCTTCCTCAGGAGTTGCTAAAGATGATTTGCTCTATTGGTATGCGATCAATCAAGAAGCTGTGGGTTACGTTAAAACAAAATCTCCATATAGCAAACAAATAGGACTCATTGAAACTGACCCAAACAGATATGATATCTGGATCACTGTTTCATTAGTCAGAAATTTTGATTTTTTAGGAGCTGTATTTGAAAATTTCTTGTCATTGGCACATTAGTAGAATCTTTCGAAACTCGCTGAACAAATTCGGATTTTTTATAAAGTTATCTGATTTCTCTGCTACAATAAAGTAATGGACAAATCTTCTGGTTTATCTTCACAAGAAGCACGAGAAAAATTAAAACAGCACGGATACAATGTTTTACCAGAGTCTGCGCCCACTCCGGATCTGGAAATTTTTGTTCGCCAGCTCAAAAGCCCGCTTATTTATATTCTGGTAATTGCTGCAGGTATCTCATTTGCCCTCAAAGACGTCACCGATACCATCGTCATCATGATGGCAGTGGTGGTGAATACGATTCTCGGGTTTTATCAGGAGCGCAAAGCCGAACGGGGTTTGGTGGCGCTGAAACGCATTCTGTCGCCGCGCGCTAAGGTGATTCGGGATGGCAAGCAGCAGGAAGTCGAAATCAAATATCTGGTCCGGTAAGTAAAGATGCTCGTTCTGTCATTCCGACCGAGGCCGAAGGCCGAATGGAGGAATCTAACTCAACAGACTCAGATATAAAAAGATCCCTCGACTTCGCTCGGGATGACAAGAGTGCGCAGGTGTTCATGGGAACGACGGTGGTCGGTGGCTTGGGAAAATTTCTGGTGACGAAAACGGGTCTGAAAACGGAAATTGGCGCAATTGCGCATACGTTATCTGAAACTGCTGAATCAGAAACTCCTTTGCAAAAACGGTTTTCCGCACTTGCACGGATACTTACGGTCGTCGTCATTATTGCCGCAGGATTTATTTTCTTTGTTGGACTTTTGCGCGGCGAATCGCTGGTCGAATTATTTACTACATCGGTAGCGGTGGCTGTGGCTGCGATTCCGGAAGGATTAGTTATTGCTTTAACCACGATTTTGGCGCTTGGTATGCAGCGGATTCTTAAACGTAAAGCTTTGGTTCGAAAACTCGTGGTTGCCGAAACCCTGGGTACAGTTACGGTAATAGCAACTGACAAAACCGGTACCCTGACCGAGGGTAAACTACAGGTCGTTAAAACTGATTTTGTCGAGAAAACCGAGGCGCTTCGTGCGGCAACGTACGCCAATCATCTGGTTGACCCCCTAGAATTTGCCTTGTGGGAGTGGTTGACCGGACAATCAAAGTACGACCCTGAGTCTACACTGAAAGAACATCCGCGCACGTTCGTAATACCTTTTGACTCAAAGCATAAATTTTCGGCAACCGGCTATGACCATGCGGTTTATTTCCTGGGCGCGCCGGAAATATTACTTGCCAAAAGCGCTCTCTCTAAAGCTCAGAAGGATGAATGGTTTAGCAAAATTGAAGCCTGGGCCCGGGAAGGGTTGCGTGTGCTCGCACTTGGAGTCAAACATGGAACCACCACACCAACCATCGCAAAGCTTGAGAAGGAGCATGATGCATCTGACATTACCTTTTTAGGCTGTGTTGGATTTTCCGACCCGGTGAGAAGTAGTGTCAAAAGCGCTCTCGCGTTATGCTATGAGGCCGGGATTTCAGTGAAAGTGGTGACCGGCGACTATCGATGGACCGCAGAAGCAGTGATGCGGAAAGTTGGGCTGAAAATTTCGCACCCGGAAACACAAATCCTTGAGGGTGAGGAAATTTCCGAGCTTTCTGACGAAGATTTAACCAGGCGGGTAGAAAATATCATGCTGTTTGCGCGGGTCAGCCCAAATCAGAAACTGCGGATCGTCGAAGCTTTGAAGAAACGGGGTGAAATTGTGGCGCTTTTGGGAGATGGAGTCAATGACGCACCGGCTTTGAAACGGGCGGACATCGGCATTGTCGTGGGCGAAGCGACTGATGTGGCCAAAGAAACCGCGGATTTAGTTTTACTTGATTCAAATTTCGCAACCATTGTGGCTGCAGTTGAAGAAGGCCGGGGAATTTTTGCAAATATTCAGAAAGTAATTACGTATTTATTGTCCGACACATTTGCTGAGGTGACCTTAATCTTTCTAGGACTCATAGCCGGGGTGCCTTTGCCTCTCACGGCTGCCCAAATACTCTGGATCAATCTGGTAACTGACACGTTTCCGACACTAGCGCTCACCATGGAGCCCAAAGAAAAAAACTTACTCAAACGCATGCCGATTGCTCAAGATTCGGCCATCATCAGTAAAAGCATAGCTGCTCTTATGCTGATTGTTTCCTTGTCTTCGGGTATCGTTATCTTCCTGTTATTTTTGTATATACTCAATATGACGCATGATCTGGCAACCGCCCGGGTAGTAGCTTTTACGGCTTTTGGTATCAAGTCACTTTTCGTAGTATTTTCGCTGCGCGACCGCAGTACTCCGATCTGGAAAATTCCGTTGCTTTCAAATCCCTGGCTGTTAGGAGCAGTTTTAGTTAGCTTCACCGTCCAGATAGCCGGTCTGTCAATTGTTTGGTTTCAGGAGCTTCTGGGAACGCATGGACTCACGCTGGCGCAGTGGAGTTGGGTTATCCTCGTTTCAATCATCATCCTTCTGCTTGCTGAGACTGGCAAATTCATCCGAAATACGGTCATAAAAAATTAACACTTCTCAGGTTCTTAATTTGCGCATATCGGGTATAATATAGCCTATAAGATTATTATAAAGATATGCATGAAGCGCCCCAATTCAGTCATTTGGATCTGAACCACAAATTACTTACAGATAGTGAGCCTGGTCAGGTTCACTATACTACGTTACAAACGAAATTAGCTACACACCCCAACACTCTTACTTTAATGGAAAACACACTTGAACGATTAACACATGAATTGGGAGGCAGCCATTCTAGTGTGCCTCAAAATTTGACTGATAAACCCCGATTTATCGGTACTCCTCTTCAGAAAACAGAAATATTAGATTACCACGCTGTAATTTTGACTAATGAACAAGCTCTTCAGGAAAACAGGAGTGGTATTTTTGTGCTTCCCGGTGTTACGAGTCCAGCAACACAGTATATCGGTGAAATAAAATATTTCCTGCAACAGGAACCTCAGAGCAAGTTGAACGTAGCAGTGACCGCTGCCTTAAGCTCTTCAGTCAGTATTGATACCATGAATGCCCGGCTGCCCAGTCGTGAGGTTAGGGGAGTTGAACAAGGCATCTTCATAGCAGAAATAGCCAGGCGGTATAATCTAAATACAGTTTTTCTCGTTTGTCAGTCACTAGCAGGAGTCGAAAGTGCTTATGTAGCCCGAGGCTTTCAAATTGGCGCTGAGCTGCAAAGTATAGATAATAAAATCAAAATTGGCGGCCTGATCTTATCACAGCCGGGTGGGCAGTATGATCATACGGCGGGGGACATAGCTCGGTTTCTGAGCCGGGTCCCGCGCTTTTTAAGCGGAGTAGATGAAGCACGACAATTATTTCCGAGCAAAGATGACATTATTCAGGTTCAGAATTCGTTGCAATTTCTTGCACAAAAAAACTTTTTAACTCAGGAAGAAATAATCAAACGACAACAACTTGAACAATACCTAGCGCACATGCAAGAAAATCAAGAGTTGTCACCTTTGCAGTATTTATCAGCTGAGCAACAAAGACAGTTGGCTGCAATTGACCAGAGATTAGCTGGTCCTTCTACTTCAAAAAAAGAACACGCGCGATTTAAAAAAAGGCGGCTTGGATTTCTTAATACAGTTATTGCAGAAATTTTTCAAGGAGCAGACATAAGAAAACCATCGCTAGTAGAAACAGTAAAATTACAAAAAAATACCATTTCTGCGATCACGCCAGATATCTTTTTTACTCTGCCGGAAAACATTCGCAAATTGATCAATTATCCAGTTGCCTTTTATTATGGTTTTGATGATGTCTGGTTTCCGAGTGATTTGGCCTATTTGCGTCAGAGACAGTGGGAAGTAAAAATGTGGAGACGACACCGTAAAGACATAAGTGAGTGGTTGCACAAAAAAAAGCGTAAAGATTTTGTTATTAGAGAAAGCAATTATCTTCCGCAGGCTCCGTTAGTAATCAGAGCTGATGCATCTATTTCGCATATTGCAGCGGCGACCGATGCTCCATACTATGGAGAACACATTTTAGGCCTTATTCGTAAAATGGACAATTTTACTCCTGATGAAAGTGGGCAAGTCGAAATACAACTCCATTATTAGCTTTATAGAAGGGCTTTGATTATCTCCGCTGCCAGGCAGTTACTTCAGGTTCATTATTCACCAGCAAGTCAATGACTTCCTTGCCTTGCATTAACGAATGGTCCTGATTTGAAACTTCATACTTCCACATCCCAAATCTACCGCGCGAATAAACATTACGCTTCATAAGTTCCGGTTGAATTATTGCCAAAGCTGCATCCCGGTTGAGTGATGGAGTCGGATAGCCGTACGCGGTTTTATACTGCCAGGTGGAAACTATCTCATTGGCTTCAGAAATTAACTGCGTGTTTTTCAAACCCTGTAACACTTCAGTAAGTAAATTATTCTTATTAACTTGCTTTTGGGTTGATTCTGATACCTCAGCCATCAGTGACCAGTGACCGGCTGGCGCATTATTCGGAGAATAATTTGAAAACACTGTGACGCGGTAAAATGGGCAGTTGGACTCGGGAAAATACAGCCAGCATTTAGTTTTGAGTTCTGGTTTGGGCGTACTCTTGAGTCCAATTCCGACGATATGGGTAGTTGAGTGGAGTAATTGTTTAGTTGCTGCTTTGAGTTTCTGTGATACATCAGAATTTACAACAAGCTGATCAAGTGGAATGGTCGAAATCAAGTGGTCATAGGAAATTGTTACCTGATTGGAGAATGCAATTTCGTGTTTACTGGTATTGATATGTGTAACCTGATGATTTAAATACAACTGTTTTTGCGGCAGCTCGGCGCCGAGCGCTTGCCAGATGGCACCCGTGCCGCCGTACAAAGGGAAGCGAAACTGATTATTCGGACCCCAGGAAACGTCGTCGTGGCCAGAAGTAATATTTTTTTCAATCCGCTTAATATCAGGCCGCGCTACCCGTTCGCCGACCCAGGAAACATTTAACTCCTTAGGCTGATATGCCCAGACTTTGAAGTTGTAGGGCAATAGAAAATATTTAGCAATACCTGCTCCGGATGTTTGATAGATCCAATCTGCGAAATTCTGCGATTTAGACTTTAATTTCTGCTTGCTCAATTTTTTTAATCCGTCTAAACATTCATCGCGCAGAACTTGCGGCAGCCGATGAATATTGAGTTGAAATGGATAGGGGACAAACCGGTTGGCGATCCAGACCCAACTTTCCCGGTCATGGTATACCCAGTTGTTACCGAGCAATGTATCCATTAACTCATCAAAATAGTGGTAATGAGAAAACTGGACATGGCCGCCGATATCCCACCAGAAGCTTTTTGCATCTTGAAAACTGGTAGCCAGTCCGCCGACATAACCTTCTTTTTCAAATAACGCCCAGTCAGTTATTCCCAGTTCCTTGAGACGGTACGCTGCTCCGAGCCCACAAGGACCGGCGCCGATGATTAAAAAAGCATGTTTATGCATTGTTTTATTCTGCAGCTAATTTGGTAGTATTATATCTGAGATACAATGAAAACATCGTTGATTGCAAAAACTCTGCAAACTGACCGTCAGCTGTCGATCTTTTATACTACCCTGTATGTCAGTCATCCGAAAAGAGTATTTGTATTTTTGCATGGGCTAGGTGGAGAACAGGGTGCATGGGATACGATACGCACACAACTGGCTCAGGATGGCTATTCCAGTGTTGCGATTGACCTGCGCGGTTGCGGCAAGTCAGATCGACCACATCGTTTAACAGACTATGCACTGGAACAAAGCGCCCGCGATATTAACCAGATCCTGAAAAAAGAAAAGCTCAAAAAAATAATTTTAGTTGGACATTGTTACGGCGGAGTAGTGGCTCAATACTGTGCGTTACAAGGAGATAATCTTGCCGGAATGGTGCTTATTAACACTACCTTTAAAAATCCCGCGCTCATAGAATTCTTAAAACCGTTCCTGCTTGCTGCATTAAAAATCATTGTTACTATTAGTTCATTTAAGCACTGTGACGGAATTATTAACTATGCCCGATTTGAAGGAAGCAGCAATTTATCAGTAAAACGGATTGCTTCTGATATTTGCCACACCTCCAGTAAAAGTTACTTTTCGCTCCTGTATAATGGTTTGATGATTTCACTCACCTCCCGTCTGTCCTCCATCCGCTGTCCGACGCTCGTGATTTCGGGCACACGGGATATTTTCTTCCCCCCGCATGTTACCCGGCAACTGAGCGCGCAAATTCCCCGGTCAAAGCTCCTGGTAGTTTCTGGCGCTAATCACCCCTACCTATTCCATAAAAAAAACCGGCAAATTCTAATAGAACAGTTACGCAATTTTAATATAACCTGAAATCATCTATGAAACGGAAATTTTTTAGTATCGTGATTCCTACGCTGAACGAGGAACAGTATTTACCGAGACTGTTGACCACACTTTCGCAGCAACTTTTCACTGATTTTGAAGTTATTGTCGTCGACGGGTATTCAGTAGATAAGACGGTTACCGTAATCCATAAGTATCAAAAAAAAGTCCCGTACCCGCTTAAACTCATCATGAACAAAGCGCAAAACGTCGGACTGCAACGAAATAGAGGCGCAGAAGCCGCCGGGGGCACTTATCTCATTTTTTTTGATGCGGATATCCGAGTTGAAAAAACCTACCTGACTCAGATATTTACGCTGCTCAAGCATCACCCGCTTGATTTTGCCAGTACCTGGTTTGTGATTGATACACCTAACTTACTTGATCAAGTGAGCAGCCTTTTTGCCAACATTGTTTTTTACGTATATGGATTATTGGGAAAACCATTCATGACCGGGCAAAATCTCATTTTTAAACGCGAGGTTTTTAAGAAGTTAGGGGGGTTTGATCCGACGGTAGTGCACGCCGAAGATATTGAACTCGTGCAACGGGCAAAAACACATGGGTTTTCGGGGAAAATATTTTATTCTCCGGTGCATTATTTTTCACCACGACGTCTGGAACGGGAAGGCCGGTTTTCAGTATGGTGGAAATATATCCGCTCAAATCTGTATGTTATCTTTCGGGGTCCGATCAGAGTCCCGCTTTTTTTATATGAAATGGGAGGCCAGGCAAAAAAAGATAATGAGTCAATCAAGTAAACATTTCTTTTCAGTAATTATTCCGACTCTGAACGAAGAAAAATATCTACCGCGACTACTCGGTGATTTAGCAAAACAAACAGCGCGCGACTTTGAAGTAATCGTGGTTGACGGCAGTTCGCACGATAAAACCGTACGCTGCGCCAGGGAATTTAGGAAACAACTATTATTGACAATTTTGACTGTAACTGCGTCAAATGTGAGTTTGCAGCGCAACCGCGGAGCTCGGCACGCGCGGAGTCAATACTTAGTCTTTCTAGATGCTGATGTGCGAATACCTGAGCATTTTTTGTTAACCTTAAAAAAACTACTAAGCAACACCCGTACTGATTACGCAACCACGAGATACAGAGCTGACCAGGAAACGCTCCTAGATCAGGGATTAACTACAATTGGTTCAGGTGCAATGCAACTATCAGCGCTGGTTGGCAAACCATTTTTTTCCGGACAATGCATTGTGATGAAAACTACTGTGTTCAGAAAATTACACGGATTTGACAAATCAATTACCCATGCTGAAGATTGCGATCTGGTGCAACGGGCAGCCAAAGCCGGATGCGTTGGCCGGATGTTTTTTGAGACATTTCACACGATCAGTTTGAGAAGGATGCGAAGAGACGGTAGAATTGCTACAATAGGCAAACTCATGTATGCCAGCATCTACCAGCTCGTAAAAGGTCCAATCCGGGAGACGATCTTTGCGTATGAAATGGGGGGTCAGGCAAAATGAAAAATCAGTCCCCATTTTTTTCAGTAATTATTCCGACCCTCAATGAAGAAAAATTCCTGCCACGCTTACTGACTGATTTGGTTGCTCAAAAAGAACAGGATTTTGAAGTGCTGGTGGTGGATGCAAATTCTCAGGATAAGACGCAAACAGTGGCGCGAACCTGGTCAACGAAACTACCACTAACCGTAATTGAAAGTTCCCGCGGAAATGTTAGCTTTCAACGGAACCTGGGAGCTCATAGTGCTCAAGGAACCTATCTGGTTTTTTTTGACGCTGATGTACAAATCCCCCGTTTGTACTTATATGAAATTAAAAAACAGTTAAAACGGCTACCTGCTCCTTTTGTTACCACCCGAGTTCGTCCGGATAGTAAAGACGTGCTGGATAAAACAATTGTACGGCTTCTGAATTTAACGATGGATGTAGGGCCAATTGTCGATCGGCCGTTTGTCGGCGGTTACAATTTTATCGTTGCGCGAGAAGTATTTAATTTAGTTGGCGGCTTTCGGGAGCATATTATTCATGCCGAAGATTATGACCTTTCCGTGCGTTTGCATAAGGCCGGATACCACCTGATGATTTTGAAAAAGCCGTTGCTGATTTTTTCGTTACGCAGGTTCCGGCATGAAGGGAGATTATCAGTACTACGTAAAAATGCGCAGGCCACCCTGCATATTTTAACCCGCGGATCGATCACCCAGGAAATTTTTTCCTATCCAATGGGAGGCGGAGAGTATTTTAAGTTGAAAAATAAAAGTCAGATCAAACCTGACGTGTTAAACAAAGTACAAACAAGAATGAAACGATTTTTGAGGTTATTCCTGGAATAACACTTAATTGCTATGCAACTCATTGCTGATCTACAACTCCATTCAAAATACTCGCGGGCGGTTTCACAGGAAATGGTAATCCCGAAAATGTACGAGTGGAATTTGAAAAAGGGAATCGGGCTCCTGGCTACCGGTGACTGGACACATCCGTTGTGGATCCGGGAATTGAAGGCAAATCTTGAGGAACAGGGGAATGGAATATTGCGATTAAAGCGGGAGATTAAAGAGCATTTACTCAAGACTTCTGGAAGTTCAGAAGGGATCCTGAAACGAGTTCAGGATGACAAGAGGCAACTTGACCCATTGTTTTTACTCTCAGGCGAAGTATCGTGTATTTACACGCATAACGGTAAAGGTAGACGCAATCATATTCTGATGTTTGCACCCTCGTTTGCCGTAGTTGATAGGATTAATGATGAGTTACGTAAACGCGGCTGCAACTTATCTTCAGACGGCCGGCCCATCATCGGGTTATCTTCCCAGGAAGTATGCGAAGTTGTGTGGAGTATTTCCGAAGAGGTATTAGTTATTCCGGCCCACGCCTGGACACCGTGGTTTTCAACGTTTGGCTCAATGTCCGGCTATGACAGTCTGGCGGAATGTTACGGTGAGTTTAGTAAGAATATTTACGCAATTGAGACCGGGCTCTCTTCAAACCCGGCCATGAACTGGCGCGTCAAAGAACTTGATACGCAGACCCTGATTTCCTGCTCTGATTCGCATTCAGGGCCGAAACTCATGCGAGAAGCGACCATTTATGCTAAACCAGGAAGCGATTCATTTACATTTAACGATATCAGTACCGCGCTTAAAAACTGGCAGCGGGACAAAACGAAAGCATATATTGCTGCAACTCTCGAGTTTTATCCGGAAGAAGGCAAGTATCATTTTGACGGCCACCGTGCGTGTAACGTACGGATGCATCCGGCTGACACCAAACAAAAAGGCGTCATCTGTCCGGTGTGCGGCAAACCGATGACGATTGGCGTCATGCACCGAGTCGAAGATCTTGCCGGCAGAAGCGAGCAAGAGTTGAAACTAGTTAAAAAACAACTCGGTGATTTTCCCGTCCAGGCTATTTATTCGGAAACATTTCCGAACCGCGCCCCGTATATCATGATGGTGCCTTTACAGGAAATTATCGCTGAGTCCATGGGAGTACAGTCCTACAGCAAAAAAGTCATGGCTGAATATGAAAAATTAGTGGCCGCGTTTGGCGGAGAGTTTACGGTGCTATTTAAAACAAATTCGAGTGAAATTGCCAGAGTGTCCAATCCCAAAATTGCCGAAGGTGTAGAAAAAGTACGAAAAGGTGAGATTACGATTCAACCCGGTTACGACGGCACCTTTGGTATTGTCAAAATCTGGAAAGACGAGGCATCTGCTCCCGAGGCCGAAGACCAGAAAGAACAGTTGAGTTTGTTGTAATGAAAAAACTCCTCGCTATCGTTGCCCATCCGGATGATGAGAGTTTTGGATTTGGGGGAACTTTGGCCAAATATGCGCGGGAGGGAGTGGAAATTCATGTAATGTGTGCCACACGCGGCGAAGAAGGTAAATCCCAACATGAGCAGGAAAAATTAGGGAGTATTCGCGAGCAAGAACTATTGACCGCCTCAAAAATCCTCGGCGTTACCAAGGTTGAATTTTTAGATTACCATGACGGTACATTAAGCAATAACCTTTACCACGAAGTGGCTGCCAAAATTGAGGCGAAAATTAAAACTTTCCGGCCTGATGTAGTTGTTACCTTTGACCGGTTAGGCATCTCAGGACATATTGATCATATGTTTATGTCAATGGTGACCACATTTGTGTGTAATAAATTCCGCCGGTCCATTAAGCTTTTTTACTTATGCGAGCTGAAATCATACACCCGACTTATCAAAGGCTATTTTATTTATTTTCCGCCCGGGTATCAGGAAAAAGAAATCGACTTGGTGATTGATATTACTTCAGTTTGGGACATAAAAAAACAGGCCATGTATGCGCACCAAAGCCAGTTGCACGACGTGCGGCGGATTTTGCTGTTAAAGCGTTTTTTCCCCAAACGTGAATATTTCCGGGCTGCGTTTCGGGATAGAAAAAAAACAAAAGTAGGAGATGACTTGTTTGCTGCTTGAAAAGAAGTGAATGGAGAATTACGATAAGTTAAGTTTAATTGCCCACCTCCGTTCGAATTCGTCTCCCGCCTCAGGCGGACAGCCTAAGGTTCGCTGCGGAGGGCCTAAGAAACACTAAAACTCTCCGCCTGTAGCGGATCGTTAAATGTTTCTAAGGGAGGTGATACAGAATGGCTGAAGCAAAAAGTGATGATAATATCAAAGGCGCACTCGCATATCTACTGTTTTTTGTGAGCGGAATTGCACTACTTTTGGTTGAAAAGAAAAGCACGTATGTACGATTTCATGCGATGCAATCGACTCTGTTTTTCGGCGGTTTATTCATCCTCGGTTTTATTCCGGTATTAGGTTTATTGTTGTGGTTGATACTGCCGTTTGTAGTTTTCTTAGCCTGGTTATTCCTGATGTGGAAGGCGTTTAACGGTGAAAAATTCAAACTGCCGTATGTCGGAAATTTTGCCGAAAAACAACTGGCGAAGTTTAAATAACAGTCGTTGGTCATTTGTCTTTCGTTGTTCATTATCAGGTACGAATTATCTACCTAAAGACCAAAGTCTAACGGCTGATGACTACCATGTTTGAATCACGGGAGCAGGCAGGACAGTTGTTAAGTAAAGAACTACGAAAGCAACTCAGGGCAGTTGATGTGGTTTTGGGGATTCCGCGTGGAGGAGTACTGGTAGCTGCGGAAATCGCCCGCAGTCTGGGAGTTAATTGTGCGCCACTCGTCATTAAAAAGTTGGGGTTACCGGAAAATCCTGAGTTAGCAATCGGCGCTGTTTCAAAAAATACGGTGTACCGGGATGAGCTACTGATCCAGAGATTGCATATCAGTGAGGACTATTTGCAAAAAGAGATTAAGGTCAAACAAGCAGAATGCCGGAAACGGGAACGGAAATTAGCTAAATTCCTGCCACCCCTTGCAAACAAAACAGTAGTGGTAACTGATGATGGAGTGGCAACTGGCGCGACATTTAAGGCAGCGGTGAAGGTGGTAGAGCGGGAACAGCCCAATGCAATTATTCTGGCGATTCCCGTTGTTTCGGCGAGTACCGTGAATTCAATTCGCCAACTTGCCAAGGATTGTATAATCTTAATAGAACCTGCCGAGTTTACTGCGGTTGGGCAGTTTTATCTTGATTTTCATGAAGTCAACGATCAAGAGGTACAACAGGTATTGGAGTCGGTTCAGAAAACCGAAAACAAAAATTTATGAATTTAATAGTTGGACTTGGTAACCCGGGCGAAAAATACGAATTTACCCGCCACAACATTGGCTTTATGGTTGTGGATAAAGCTTTGAAAGATCTGGTTAACTTAGGGAAAACCTGGGAGTTTAATAAAAGCATTAACGCGGATTTATTTAAAAACGGCGATCTAATTTTTGCTAAACCAAAAGCATTTATGAATGCTTCGGGGGTGGTAGTTAAGAAACTAGTTGATTTTTACAAAGTACCAGTGGAACAGATTTGGGTCGTGCATGACGATATTGACTTGCCACTGGGAAAAATCCGGATCCGAACCGGCGGGGGATCAGCCGGGCACCATGGGATTGAATCAATCATCCGCGAAGTTGGCGGCGATACTTTCTTGCGTTTTCGCCTCGGAGTCGGCAGGGGAAAACTGGAAGAAAAGGGTAGCAGTGACCAGAATTTGCATCGGCACCGGGTGGAAAAGTATGTTGTCTCGCCATTTACCACTCATGAAGAGGGCGAGGTGCGTAAACTCGTCAAACACGCAGCCAGTGCCATTGTAATGTCCTTACGTAAAGGCGTTGATAAGGCGATGAATCAGTACAACTGAAATTCTCCTTACTTTCTTGCTCGTCCAAGAAAGTAAACAAAGAAAGACGTGCCTAGTGAAGGTTTTGCGATTTTTCTAACTTCGCGCAATCAGGCAGAACCTCCGCCATTCGGCGGTTTCCGCACTTGTGCTGCTTAGCAAGAAAAATTACGCAGAACATTTCAAAGGCATTTAAATTAATATGCCAAGCACGAAGCCGCAGACGGTTGCTGACATTCTCAAAAAATTTAATCCTTTGGAAGATAAATACATCAGTCGGGAGTTTCAGGCATATGGGATTTATCTTTCTGAAGAGTTGGGAGACTACAAACACCGCGCCCTCTATATCCGCCTCGCTAAAACAATCCCGCGGGCGATCCTTGAAAAAGCCCTTAATTTCGTCAAAGCCAGTAACGCCCGATCAAAAGCCAGATTATTTATGTGGAAGTTGAAGGAGTTACGAACAACAGTGAAATGATATGAAATCCGTTCATCTCATCATTTCCGGCCAGGTTCAGGGAGTCGGGTTTCGCAGCTGGATGAAACATCAGGCTGACATTTTAAAACTTACCGGTTGGGTGAAGAATCGCCCTGATGGAGCAGTAGAAGCGATTGTTTCTGGTCAGGAATCAAGTGTAAACAAATTAGTTACAGTCTGTCGTGAAGGGGCGCCGGGAAGTGTGGTGAACTCTCTAACAGTTGCTAGTATATCGAATAAAGAATGCTTTTCAGAATTTTTTTAAAATAGTTTTTTTGTCATTTTGACGATCATAGAGGGTGGTAACTAGAAGTAGCCTGTGATAGCATAAAGTCATGCGCATACAAAAACTTGCAGCTTACGAGTACTTACTTGCAGGCGCCTATTTAGTGGTTACCAGTATTGTTAAGTGGAGGTTGAGTCCTGACTTATGGATTCTATTTTATTTCGCCGGTGGTATGATTGGTCTCCATTTGCTTGACTTACTCGAGCAGTTTTTATCCAAACAACCAAGTATGAGTGCAGTGCCGCTGCGGACTCATTCACCACTCAGAAGCTCATTTGTCCAACTCCTGCTCGTTCCAATAACTTTTTTTGTAATTACTTCGACTAATTCTTTGATTGGGGCAGGGATGGTGCTGATGCTTAACTTCCATTTTTTATATTTGCAGCATGAGGAACGACAACAGGGAGGCAATCTTACTTTGTGGCTCCGGAACATATTTGATCCGGTTGACGCAAGAACGGTGAATTGGTATTTGTATGGGATGACCGGAATTTTTCTGGCCGAAAGTATTATTTTTATGCTGATTGTATGGACCAGGTAAATTTTCGAATTCGTAATCGATTACGGGAACTCGGGTTAAAACCTACGTCAAGCGAGGAAATTGAAACGCTCGGGTTGGAGCTGACGATTTGCCAGTTTATTGTAGTGGTTTTGTCGCTTATCTCCATAGTTTTTCTGTTTGTACCCTTATTTTTCCTGCGCAATACCCAGTTCATGATCATTTTTTTCACCGCCAGCGTCATTTTTCTGGCTTTTGGCATCTGGTTCTGGACGAATAAGGCAGATATTTGCGAGCACCCTGAGATATATGACCACTGAGGAACTGACCGCAATTCTGACCCACGCCAAAAATATTGCGATGGTTGGCTTATCAGCTGATCCTACCCGCCCCAGCCATCAGGTAGCCAAGTACTTATTGGAACATGGGTATCGGGTTTTACCGGTTAATCCAAATTGTGCGCAAGTTTTATCTCTAGATTGTTTTAGCGACCTGATTTCTGCAAAACAAGCACTGCCAGTAGGTGAGACAATTGATATCGTGGACATTTTTCGCAAAAGTGAACTCGTAATGCCGCATGTTGAGGAGGCAATTAAGATTGGCGCCAAGGTGATTTGGATGCAGGAAGGTGTGGTTAATGAAGCTGCAGCGAAACGCGCGCGTGACGCCGGGTTGCGCGTGATTATGAACATGTGTCTCATGAAGACACATGGACATTTATTCACTGAAAATTACATTCTATGATTTCTCAATCAAGTGGGCTCTGGCAATACTTATCCCAGCCGCAACAAGCGCTGGTGGAACAGGGATATTTTTTAGTGGAAGATGTAAAAACTCATGTACCGGCATTTCGCATTTCCGACTACTCGTTTCTGGTATTTCCGTTTGCCAAAGCCTATGAAGGATTTTTAAAAAAACTGTTTCTCGATTTAGGCATTATTAAACGCTGGCAATATGAGGATGATCATTTCCGGATTGGCAAGTCACTTTCTCCTTTTATGCAAAAGCGCCTGAAACAAAATTCGGTGTATTTGCGATTGACACAGCTTACCGGAAATAGTGCGTTCGCGGATGAGCTGTGGCGGGTTTGGCGTGAGGGAAGAAATCAGATATTTCACTATTTTCCGCACAACATTAAAGCTATTACCATGGGCGAAGCGGAAACTATCATTCAGGCATTAATTGCGGCTATGGAGCACGGTGTCAACATATACTATGAATACGAAGCAAATGGGGCGCAAAAAAAATTCCAGCATGCTACACTAAACAAATATGGATAAACAGTCTGCATATTTAACTAAGCTCTACACCATCTGGGGATCGATTGTGGTTGTGTGGGCGATTTACCGGGCGAAATTTATGCTGCCTGAGGTGGTGGATGAATTTTTAGTCAAGCCGCTGGTGTTTTTGGGACCCGTCCTTTATTTTGTACTTATTTATGAAAAACGATCACTCGCGAGCATCGGCTGGCAAAGTAAAAAATTTATGCGGGACGTCTATCTGGGAATTGGATTTGCGGCGATATTTACGGTGTTGGGGGTGGTTGCCAATTTCCTCAAATATGGTACTATAAATTTAAATCCGGTGGTGCCGATTACGGGAACAACCCTTTTGATTGCGCTTATCCTCTCGATTGTGACTTCCTTGACCGAAGAAACTTTGGTCCGCGGTTTTTTGTTTTCGCGGCTGGTTGGCGCATACCGCAACCAGTTTAAAGGGCTCGTCATCTCAACTTTAATGTACCTCGTGATTTTGACGCCGATTATCCTCACGCGGCTGCAGTTGACACCACAGTCACTCATGATACTATTAGTTTCAAATATTATTATGTCTGCCGCCAACTCGATGATTTATTATGAAACCAGGTCAATTGCCCTGCCGGTGTTTATCCATGCATTTTGGAACATGTCGGCTGTGTTATACCTCTAGTCATTTGACTATTTCATGGTTGTAACCGAAGTTTCTCCCCCTCAAAATTTACCCGAATCAAGAATAGAAAATGGTCAAATCTGGCCGCGGGGAGCTATTGCCGCAACTGAACACGGGACGCTGATAGAGCACTTTGGTAAGTATCTCGGAGAACTGATTATGGATACCGGCGGTCCTTATGGTCCAATTGGTGTGCAATATGTCATTAATCCATTAATCCGCTTCGTACACATACCGGGTGGTGTACGTGATCCACTGCATGAATCAGAGCATGAGGTGACACCGGGTTTGGTCTATAACTATCAAGGTGGCGTAAATCCTGACGGTACCTACCAATATGGCCGGGGACTTGCGACTATCACGACCTATTGCGCTGCGTATTGCAGTTTTTGTACCCGGGGAGATGTGGTAGGCAAAGCAAGGGGTAAGTACTTAGTTGATGATGACCGACCACGGACACTGGCCACTAAAAATCAGCTTACATTTGCGGAAGTAGACCAAATCTTTGAATTTTACCGGACAGAACCGTGGATAGATGAAATAATTATTTCCGGCGGCGATTTTATGCTCGCACAACAGGAGTTATTTGAGTACGTTGTCAACGGGTTAGTGCGTTTACAGGATGAAACTAAATACAATCCATATTTACAAAAAATAGTTCCGGCGTTAAGCATTATTCGGATTGGAACCAGACTACCATTACAAAACCCAAATCTGGTAGAAGATGAACGGATAGAGATGCTTAAACCTTTACACAACTTAAACCTAATGTTTCATGGCAACAACTCGGCAGAACTAACACAAAAGGCGTTGTCTGCGATAGATAAATTTAGAGACATACGAGGAGTGACGCTCTACAGCCAAAGTGTTTTACTGCGAGGAGTTAATGCGCTTTTAAAACCTGGTTATGAACAAAATATCCATGAGCAGGAATTGGAGTATGAAGTGCGGCAAGGGCCTGACGGAAATAAATATCGAGTTCCAGTTACCGATCATTCTATTGATGAAACAGCTACAGTTCAGACTTTAATGAATATGTACCACGCGCTCAAAGTAAACGGGATCGTGCCGTACTATTTATTTCAGAATGATGCAGTCCAGTGGGCGCAGCTTCTGACTGTACCCCCGCCTCAGGCCATCCGGTTGACCAATAGAATTTTATCCCGCCTGTCAGGACTCGCCAATAAAGCCGAATTTGTATTTGATAACGGTAATGGTAAAGTGCATGCCAAGATGCTCGACCCGGACGCTGCGGGATATACTGACTGGAGAGGAAATTTTGTTCCGTGGGGAGAGCTGATTACAGAATAAGTCTAAAACCATGTATTTCGAATCCCACTTGCAATGCCGTCAACATTTTCTTATAATGCCGTTTATCCTATGACATCCCGATCTAACGCCATTATTAGTCTCCTTACCGTCCTTATTTGTAAGGGGCAGGAGGGGAGTGTGGCGTAAAGATTTAGAAATAACTAACACACGAACCCTCCGCAAGGAGGGTTTTTTAGTGGAGGGAAAGGAATCCTTATTATAAGCTATGGGTTTGATAGAAACGCCTCAGCCAAGTCAAGACTTAACTATTGATTTACGAGATCGGTATACTCGTTATTATAATGCTGCTGTTAACCAGGGGCCGGACAGTCACATTCGTTCCCGGCAGATAATTATAAGTGAACTCATACAATCTGTTTACTCTTTGAGTTCGGAGTTTCAGTCCCCATTTCCCATATTGTCTGTGGGTGCGGGAAGGCAAATTGTTGAATTAGAATTACGGCGTCATCCAGACTGGAGAAATCTGGCGCATCGAGTAAATTTAGTCACTTTGGACGCGGCAGATATCTATAAGAAGAATCTGCTTGTAACAAACTCCGAACAAATGCAGCATATTAGTGCTGATGGGAGTTTTCTACCTTTTGCGGATGATTCGTTCCCAATAGTTTATTCAAATGTTGCCATAGATTTTATGCCGAGAAAAGCATTTAACGAAGTGGCACGGGTACTGATGCCGCGAGGAATATTTATTGCCAACCTACATCACCCAAATATAATTTTTGGAAAACAAGAAGAAAAAAAAGAACCGCAAAGGAAAAAAGATCAAGAAGAGAAATATTTGCCTCTAAAACAAGATCTAAAAAGTATCCAAAGAGCGTTGCGAAAGATTGAAGAATATGAGGCAATAATAGAAGACATAGATGCAACAATAAAATTTCAAACCCGCAATATATTTTCAGCTATCATTAACATAGAAGAGTTTATGAATAGTCATTTCACCTATGATTCTTTGCGGGTTGAGGAACATGAATATGATGCTTATAACGGGTCATATTTTATAGTGGTTAAAGGGATGCGAGAAAAAGTATTTTTTAGTGATGATCATTCGGCAATAGTTATTCAGTAGTGATTTTTACTGCCGTACCAGCCCCCAGACTCATAAACCGCTGTTTTCGACCAAGCTGATGGTTGCCGATAATTTCAACTATCGTCGAACGATTGCTCGGCTGGCCATTGGCTGATATAACAGGTCCACAAATTCTTGCCATGAAAGTTTGACCCTATCACGAGTTTTCACAGATTGCAAAAACCAAAATACTAATGTAAGGTTAAAATCGTGTAAAATAAAGTTAGCCCGCCTTCGCTCATATTCGCTTCGACGGGTTCAATCCCGCCGATCGTTATAGACTAGATGAAGGCGAGATAGAAAAAGGAGTTATATGCATATAACAATCACTGATGCGGATTTTGAACAAAAAGTAGTTAAAGGCGATAAGCCAGTGCTCGTTGACTTTTGGGCTGAGTGGTGCGGACCATGCCGGATGCAAAATCCAATTCTTGAAGAATTGGATAAAGAACTGGGAGATAAAGGAATCATTGCCAAAATGAATGTTGATGAACAACCCTCAGTTCCACAACATTTTGGGATCATGAGTATTCCCACCATGATGTTGTTTCACCAGGGTAAAGTCGTGAAGCAGTGGATAGGGGTACAGAGTAAAGAGACTTTGAAAACAGAGTTTTCAAAGTTAATCAACTAATCAACAAATACTCAAATCATCTAATAATATGAGTCTTCTTTTAAGAATACTTACGTCAGACATTTGGAGCTCAAATTATGCAGTGGTTTACTTTATTATTGGAGTGATTCTCTATATTGGTATACATGTAGCAATAGCATATTTTCTACCGTTTAAAAACTTTAAAAAACTCTTAGTTGCATGGTTTCTCGTTATAATTGAGTCTATAATTTATTTCAATCTTTTAATCAATTATTTTGCTAATTATTACAACTCTTACTCTACTGATTATGCAGGTGCGCCTCCAATGAATTATAAGTTTGGTGGGGGTTTACTGATGCCTTTAATTGTAATCACTGTCTTTAATTTACTTTGTGTAACAGCTGCTGTAATAGCTGCAAATCTGCTTAGGAAAAAGTAACTATGTATGACGTTATTATTTTAGGAACAGGTCCGGCGGGTTACACTGCTGCCTTGTATACTTCACGGGCGTTTTTAAAAACCCTGATGTTCAGCGGTCCGGAATTAGGTGGACAACTAACGACTACGACTGATGTAGAAAACTATCCGGGCTTTGAAAAAGGAATCCAGGGACCGGAAATGATGGAGATTTTTAAAGGTCAGGTAGAACGGTTTGGTACGGAAATAATTTTGGAAACTATTACGCGCGTAGACTTTAACCAGCAGCCTTTTAAAGTTTTTACCGGTGACAAGGAATATCAGGCTAAATCAGTGATTATCGCAACCGGTGCCACAGCCAAATATCTTGGGCTTCCCTCAGAACAAAAGTTTATGGGTAAAGGCGTGTCCGCGTGTGCAACGTGCGATGGGTTTTTCTTTAAAGGCAAAGAAGTAGTGGTAGTGGGCGGCGGCGATACGGCCATGGAAGAAGCCACTTTTCTCACTCGGTTTGCAACCAAAGTCACGGTGATCCACCGCCGTAACGAATTTCGCGCCTCACCCATCATGTACAAACGGGCAAAAGACAATCCGAAGATTGAGATGCTTACCAATAAAGTGGTTGAGGAAGTGCTCGGTGACACGTCAGTCACCGGAGTCAGAATTAAAGATATAGTAAGCGGGCAAGTCGAGGAATTGCCGATAAAAGGCTTTTTCGTAGCAATTGGGCATGAGCCGAACACCAAATTTCTCAACGGCCAGATAGATCTTGATGAAAAAGGTTATATTACAGTCAAAAATAATCCAGTACTTGAAGCGCAAACTGAAACTTCAGTTCCGGGAATATTTGCCGCCGGAGACTGTGTGGATCCACGCTACCGCCAGGCAATTGTGGCAGCCGGACAAGGATGCGAGGCGGCGCTCGATGTACAGCACTATTTAGATGAAACTAGCTAGTCTGTGGGGGTACGCGCGTAAAATTTTCTTGTCCGCAATTCGCGAGGAAATAGCGCTTGTGAGTTTTTGAGTCAATGGCCTCGCTCAGAGCGGTCTGCGAAAATTTCACTTGCATACCCGCAGTATTGGATCATATGTGTACGTTTCAAACGTTTACAATTGCAAAACTGGATAATGAAGATGCGGTTTTGCAAAATGGCAGAAAAGTGAAAACTGCGGGGGTGAGTGATTTACATATCGGAGATAAGGTAAATGTGTACGCGGATATTATTATTGAGAAGATTGAAGAGGGTTAGACAAGTGAAGCTCAGTTGTGAAATTCAGCTCGCGCCATTTTCTAAATACTTCGTTGTTTAACTTTTTACAACATGGTAGGATTAAGCCATGAAACAGGGTATTTACCTCGTACTACTGACTGCACTCATCTCCGGATTCTCCATTTTCAGCAATAAAATTTTTGTGTCGCAAGCTGATCCGCTGGCATTTACTACAATTAGAAATGTACTGGTGCTGGGATTTCTCAGTTTCATTCTCTGGCAGTCAGGTAAGTTTACCGTACTTAAATCACTGCAAAAAAAAGACTGGCTCAAACTTATTACTATCGGCGCACTTGGCGGCGGGTTGGCGTTTGCCCTCTTTTTCACCGGTCTTTCCCAAATTGGTGCGGTGCAGGGGAGTTTGATTCATAAAACCCTATTTTTGTGGGTGACGCTACTGGCAATTCCTTTGCTCGGAGAACGGTTGCATAAAATACAACTGATTGGATACGGAGTTATTTTATTTGCGACATTTGCTCTAGGCGGGTCGCAAATATTAGTGTTTAATTCCGGCAGTTTACTGGTTTTGGCTGCAACACTGTTGTGGGCAGTAGAAAATGTACTAGCGAAAACCACCTTAAAAAATGTTCCGGCCGAAGTGGTTGGCTGGGCGCGCATTGCCTTAGGCCTGCCGGTTTTATTACTCATTACATTGGTTATGGGAAAAGGAACTTTACTTGTTTCAGAAAAAACCTTACTTCTCTGGCCGCTTTTGACCAGCAGTTTATTTTTGACCGGCTATATCTATACCTGGTACAAAGGGTTAAAATTTATTCCGGTAACACTGGCGACTTCAATTCTGGTGGTCGCACCAGTTATTACTAATTTTTTAACAGCGTTGTTTATAACCAAGCAATTACCTGAAATGCAAATAATGCAGGGGTTTTTACTCACCATTGGCGTTGCATTTTTGTTAACCAGAATTATTTTGCCCCGAAAACTTCCTGTTTCATGAAAGTAAACTTAGGACTAACTCGCGCTGCCCGTTACTCATTTGCGCCCAACCACTTTCATTACTGTGGCCCAGAAAAACAGTCAGACATGCAAAGTTACGTTGCATTACATCAGAGTGACCAGGGGTTGCAGGGAATTTTAAGTGAATTTGCTACGTTATATAAATATCTCGCTATGATTGCCTATGAAAATAATATCCGTGACCCGTTTGATAGTCGTGTCGTTGAAGCCTACTGGTTGGGAAACTCATTGTTACGTAAAACTGAATACCAGCCGTTGTTTCGACTGCTGACAGACTCATTAGAACTCAAAAAAAAGTTATCTCCAGCACAACTACAAAAGACATTAACTACACTTGATGGAGCTGTAGCGCATCACACTTTCCATGTGCTCAATATTTTTAAACGCACCGGGCATTTGCCAATTCGCCATACCCTTGAAACGATGGACCAATGCCGGATCAGTTGGGGGAGAGTAATAAATCAAAAATCCCACCTTCGCCAAGGCTTCGGCGGGCAAGCAAAAATCAATCCGCCAGCTGGCGGACAAAATGACAATGCAAAATTTAAAAATTATTTGGTTGAAATAACGCCCCTGGTCTTGGTGAAAAACAAATTGACTTTGGAAAAACTTGAGATTAGGGAAGTGATAAGTATTGGACTTACGCCGAAAATTGGGGATTGGGTAAGTGTACATTGGGGATATGTGTGCGAAGTGTTGACGAAACAACAACTGACAAATCTCAAATATTTTACAGAGTTGGCAATACAGCTGGCAAATCGGAGTCACGTCATTCCGAGTCCCGCCTATTCTTATGGTTTTTAATGAAGGCGGGATCGAGGAATCTGTTACACCTGGAGTCAGTTGAAAGAGATCCCTCGACAGGCTCGGGATGACGTAGGAAGATTCTTAGTTGAGACATATGAAAGTTTACGTTTTGGGAAATCCATTGGTTGCAGCAGACAGTCTGCCGTTTAAGCTGCTGCCAAAATTACGGATTGCATTACCTAACTTCGAATTTATCGAAACCGATCCGACGGAAAATTTTATTCCTGAAACAAACTCAATAATTATCGATACGGTATTGGGGATTAGCAAGGTAACGAAGTTTAATTCAATTGATGAATTTGAAACCTTTCGTTCAGTTACAGCCCATGATTATGATTTAAGTCTACATTTGCAGTTACTTAAGAAACTGGGGAAATTAAATAGTGTCGCAATTATCGGAATTCCAGCAAGAGGTGATCAGAAGATTGTTTTAGAAAAGATAAAAAGTATTATTTTGTCATCCTGAATTTATCCCGAAGGGATCCCTTTGGGATTTCAGGATCCCGAAATGAATTCGGGACGACGTCTGTGAGTTCGTAGATGCTGAAATCATCGCAGAGCGAGATCCCGCTTCGCGTTGGACAAGTTCAGCATGACATAATTTATTGTTGTAACTTCACTATTTCCACTTAATCTTCAAAAAGTGGGTGGCGCAGCTCATGCAGGGATCGTAGGCGCGGATGAGCTGTTCGATTTCGCGGGTTAAAACTTCTTTTGGCTCGTCAATATGCGCTGACACATAGTCGCGAATCACCTGTTCAATCCCGATTTGATTTTGGCCAGTGGGCACAATAATTGTGCCGCCGGTGATTTTGCCATCAGCACCAATGTCCATTTTATGAAACAAGGTGCCGCGGGGAGCTTCGATAAGGCCAATGCCGGTTCCTGCCTTGGGAGTATAGGCAATTGGTTTTTCCGGTAGCGCCTGGTATTCATTAATTAAATCAATACTCGCATCCAACGCGTGCAGCATTTCAATTGCTTGTGCCAGATTATTATGATAAATATTTGTGGAAGGAAAAACGGCGAGCGCCTTCGTCGCATCTTTGCGGGTTTTAGCATGGAGCGCAGCTTTATTTAAATTCATGCGCGCCAGAGCCCCAACCATATGGATTGACTCGCCGAAATAATAGCCCGTAGCCTGGGAATAGGGAATTGCGACCCGTTTCAGTTTCCAGGCAAATTCCTGCATAGGGAAACTGCCTGCGTCGCTGGTTTTAATTTCACCGCTTAAAAAAGAATATTCAGGGTCGGCCAGGGCCAGGAATTTAAACGGTACCGCTTGCGTTGCCGGATATTGTAAAAATATATCAATTAATGCGATGATCCGCGGCCGGACTTTGGTAAGCAGGGGAATTAAATTCGTAAGTTCTTCTTTGGTTGGCAATTTCGTAAAACCACCAATAGTTGCAAATGGAGCATGGACTGACCTGCCGCCGGTTGCAATCCCCAGTTTATTGCCCGCTTCTTTGACGTCAAAACAGTCATGGAGGAGTTGATGTTGAGCTTCATCATGCTCGTCAAACTCAAGAATCGAATTCTTCTGGTATAAATCCGGCAAGACAAATACGTATAAATGCAAACCATGGTCGCGGATAATCAGGCCGTAGTTAAGTAGTTTGCGAAGGAGTATTGTTTGCGGTGAAGGGGGTACCCCGAGACCGTTTTCAAGCGAGGCAATTGAACAGAGCAAATGGGCGTTCGAACAGGTGCCGCAAATGCGGGCAACCAGTTGTGGGACGGCAATCACCGGTTTGCCTTTGATGGCACTTGTAAAAAAGCGCTTCATTTCGGTAATCCCGAATTTGCACTCAGTTACCACTCCTTCGCGGATTTTCAGCTTGAGTTCAGCAGTACCCTCGATTTTGGTAATTTCTTCAAGTGAGATATCCAGATTCGTCGTGTGCATAAAAATGATTGATTGTTCTATTGCTAAATTGTTTCATTGTTACCTCCCCTTCATCCCCTCCTTACTAAGGAGGGGAATCCGCTGCAGGCGGAGGGGTAGTTAACAATCAAACAATACAACAATTGGACAATGAACGTGCGCTCTTAAACAGCAAACTCTTTGAGATATTTATTGAGTGTGTTGAGAAAAATTTGCTCATTCATCGGACACCCGGGTACCCGGTCGTCAACTGTGACAATATCGGCAATCGTCCGGATTTTATCTGCATGGTGGAATTGCAGGAGAAACGGCGCAATTTCAGCTTTAGTTGCCTCGTCAAAATTATTCCGTTGGGCTGACGGCATGCCAACGACTGCGCAGGCGCCAATTGCCACCAGTTTTTTGGCAAGTGTACGGATTTGCTGCAGTTTGGCAACTTGCGCTTCTGAGGCAATCGCGCCTTCGACAAAGGCTACATCCATCTCCCGCATTTCATTATGCGCCTGCAACGTTTTCGCATGCACAAACTCGAGTTTACCGCTCCACTCTTCCCAATGAGTATGTGAAGGTGAACCAGCCGATCCGCAGTTTTTTCATGATTCAACTCATAGTACCCAGTTTGCAACCAGTTGGCAAGATGTATTCCTGTCATTCCGAGCGAGTGTAACGAGTCGAGGAATCTCATCGATCGGCCAAGAATGAAAAGATCCCTCAACGATGGTCGGGATGATATTTTCTTGACACAACAAAGGAAAGCGTTATACTACCGGCATGGCAAAAGAAACTCAGGAAAGTGGTCAACTTTCAGCGATCCTAAAACAGGCACAACAATTGCAAATTCAAGGTGAGTGGCAGAAATCAACATTACTTGCCGGCATGGTAATAGATGTGTTGTCACCGCTTTACATAGAGTTACTCCTTGTACAGGGGCTTAATTATCGAATGGAGAAACAATACGCAACTGCGGAACAAATCTTCAATACAGCTTTAGTAATCGCTGAGCATTCTGGTGATACAGAGCAGCAAATATTAGTACTTGGTAGTCTTATGGACGTGACACGAAAAAACAAACAGTTTGGTGAAGCGGTCAATTATGATTTAAAAGCAAAAGATCTAGTAACAAGCCAAACTTCATCTGAAAATATTCCAACCTTAAGGTAGTATACACATACAGCTTTGATCAGGATGGATCTTGATCTTTGGAATACTGCAGAAGATCAAATTAATCGCGCAGCAGAATTATTCGGAAAAGTACTTGAAAAGAGGCCAGGAGATCAGCAAGTGAAGTATGAAGGAGCGCGAATATATCATATAAAAGGGAGAGTTGAGGAACAATTGAAACAGTGGGAAATAGCACTGGATGATCAAAATAAAGCATTTAAAATTTATGAAGATTTGGGAGATCCTCAGGGTATGGGCAATGCTGCATTTTCACTTGGTGAAGTATGCACGAAACAAGGCCATGCCCTATGATCCGGAAACAATTCAGTTAGTGGAAAAGAAGATTGCCCAGTTAGATCAAACTCCATAAATCTTAATACCCCGTAAACTGTTCGAACTTCACGGTTCTGTCTTTCGCATTCCACAAATTTCGTTTTTGCTATAGTAAAGAATATGTTTACGGCTAAGGTATTTAAAATCATGGTAATTACAATTGTAATTCTGCTTGGTTCTAGCGTTGCAGTTGTCGTTTTGGCCGGAAAACAGCTGGAAGCGCCGGTATTGGGGATTATTTCACCTCTATCTGACGATGAAAAATTAATCGCCATCCAAAAGCAGGAAGTTTCGGATAAAAAAACCGTAGACTCATATCCGGCTAACGAGTATTTTCCCTCGTCACTCACTCCGCGCTTTACAGACGTGCCGGAAATAAAAGCTACCGCCTACGCTGTCATGGAACGCAAAAGTAGAGAGTTACTCGTTGCTAAAAATTTGACTACTGAACATCCGATTGCGTCAGTAGCCAAAATTATGACCGCGGTGGTTGCATTAGACAGTAAAGATTTGGATTTAGAACTGCGGGTGAGTTCATCGGCAGCGGAAATCGGGGAAGCGACCATGGGACTGACTGCGGGAGAGCGGGTCACGGTTGAAGATTTATTATATGGACTATTACTTCCCTCCGGCAATGACGCAGCAGAAACGCTGGCTGAGGGTTTGACTGGCGGACGCACGAATTTTTTGCGCGCCATGAATGAAAAAGCTGCAGAGCTCGGGTTGTTTGATAGTTATTTTTTTAATCCTTCCGGTCTTGATGGTGATACCCGGGAAACGACAACATTTTCTACTGGTTTGGATTTATTAGCATTAACCAATTACGCGCTCAGTAGTCCCACATTTGCCGAAATTGTAGACACGCGGTACAAAGAAATTCCATATATCGAAAATAAACATAAAGCCTTTTACCTCAACAACATTTTACAACTCGATGCGTCTTACCCGGGAGTCAAAGGGGTGAAACCGGGGATCACTGATTTTGCCGGTGAAACTTTGGTATCGTATGCGGAAAACGGCGGCAAACAAATTATTATCGTTCTCCTTGGCACCCAGTATTCGCGCGACGAAGTGGTAAAGCTGTATGACTATGTGTTTGCAAAGTTGGGAGTAAGGGTGAGGTGAAAATTTTTGTTCGACCAATCCGCCGCAGGCGGAGCGTGGAGAACTCCATCAGAAGCTCTCGACAGGCTCGAGCGAAATAAATCATTTCCGAGCTGAAAAATAAAAGAAAGTAGCCACCAGCCCGATGGCTCCGAAAACCAAAAGAATTGTAATTTCCGCTGAATTTAAGTCCATGCGATTTTACCCTTTCCGGGTTACCAGATAAGCAATGAGTGCTGCTGCAAGTAGACCACCAACAAGCATTAGTATAAGTGGTGTCATGTTACTTACCCTTAATACTTCGTGTGTACCATGCCAGAGCTAACATCACCAAAGCAAAAATAATGGCGGTTAGGTAGGCAATTTCAATGGGTTGTAATGATATCATTTATAGTTACCTCCTCGTTTATTCATTAAATAAAAAGCCAGCAGGTGAAGTAGTGTAAATGTTAAAATGCCCAAGACAATTGCAAAGCCGCTAAACCCCTGTCCAGGAATCACCTGAATAAATACCAGTCCAATCAAAGCCAGATTTGCAAGCTCCATAGCTTTATCTGAAAGCATATGCGCATACTCTTTCGTGAACCGGTTCCGATTCATGATATTGTTATCATAACACACCGCTCAATAGCAGAGGGCATTTATATTATAGGACACTTAATCTCAAGGAGCATCCAACAATTTTCCCTCTTAAAACCTCGATTACAGTTCAGATTGTCACAATACTACAGGACTTGACACGTAGCACTGTTTATGCTAGAGTGCTACTCTTATGAAGCTTGCTCTACATCTATATGTCATTCCCGGCTTGACCGGGAATCCAGCTTCAAACAGCTTCACATAGCCTCTCCGCCTCATCGGCGGACCTGCGACCCCAGGAGTAGGAGCACCACCTTAGTGCCCCTGCTTCTGAGGCCGAAAACCTCAGTTTTGACGATCCACTTAGCCTCAAAGGCGCACTAGCTGTGCCTGGACAGGCATCAGTTGATCTCAAACGAAGTTGCACTTTAACCCGGCTACGAAACTTACCTCGCGCTGGAGGCTTACAGCCTCGCACTCGCGAGGAGCGTTCATACCGGGTTTGCGGTGCTACGCACCTTAACAAGTGAGTGGTTACGAATAATAAGTTCTCCTGAAGGACGAACGAAGTGTCATTCCGATCCGCCCTTGGCGGAGAGGAATCTCTTACATCCCAACCTGGGGTGAGAGAGATCCCTCCATGCTCCGCCAGCTGGCGGATTAGTCGGGATGACAAGGAAACAAGAGAAGCGTCTTTCCAAGGCTACATTGGCTCGCCAGAGTCCTGTTTTACAGGGCGGCGGCCAGCCACCTACTTTTGTCATTCCCGGCTTGACCGGGAATCCTATAAAAGGATTCTCGCGTTCGCAAGGATGACAATTGGGAAGGTTGAGGCTAAAAGGAAAGCAAGTAGGCTCGAGCTGAGAGGAGGTGATCTAAGGGGGTCACCTCTTCCTGGCTCGAGTTTACGAACTACTCCTGCATCGCCGCCTCAAGCTCGAGACGGTATCATCTTTATCTATCAAAGTTCGTGTAGTCTTGGAGGACATGTAGCAATGCAACGCAGTCGGTTTTTAGTTCTAATCGGGATCGCGCTTTTAATGGCGATCGTAAACTTGTTTTTTGTAGGGTCGGTCGGAGCTACGGAATGTCCATCTGGTCACCACGCTGTGTGGAGACCTAAGACTCCAGAGGAGCTGATCGAGAACCCTGGTGATTTATTCACTTGGGATTGTTTTCCGAACGAGACGCCAACCGCGCCTCCTACGGCAACGCAGCCTGTAACGGCTACGCCGGTACCGCTTACAACGGAAGCTCCAAGCGAAACACCGGTTTGGACCGAAACGCCGGCCACGCAGACAGCTACACCCCCAACTGAGAAGCCAAAAAAAACGGCTACTCCCGAGGACGATGAAAGTTGGGGAGGCGGAGCAATCTGCACCAGCAAAAACCATGACTTGCCACCAGGCGGGTATGTTGGTTTTTGGCAGGATACGAACGAGCAATTCCGTGGGAGTATTTTTGTCTCCCAATACGGAATCTTGCACGTCGTTACCTCTCCCGGCGAACGTAGTCAGGGTTGGTTGAAGATCCAACGGCAGGACGGTTCGTTCTTGGAAGTTTACATTGAACAGGACCAGGTCTATCACAGAGATGGCAACGACGGTTGTTACACGATTCAATCAACCGTCACACCGACTCCGGTGCCGCCGGTTCTGCCTGAGAATGGTGAGCAGATTCACTACCGCATCGATTGTGACAAATTGGTTGTCACATACGAAAATGTCACACCGACTGCGGTTGAAATCGACGGGAAGCCGATGAACAACTACGAGGTTACTGGTAATACATTAACAATCAACAACCTTTTGGGTGTTCACAGCTTCGAAATCAGTTTCGACCAGACACACACGAGCGGCGAAGGTGGTCCAGTTCTGCGCATCAATGACGCGACGTTTGTCGAATGCGCCGAACCGTTTTTCTCGTTGTTCACGGCCCAGCGCGTCGCTATCCAGCTGCCGATTGAGGGCGTAATTGTTTCCCGATTCATTTGAACGCAGCTGTAGCAGGCGTATTTGTTTTCCTGGGTACATATTATCTCGGAGTACAAATTATGAAACGGTATTATCTCGGAGTACAAATTATGAAACGGAGGTAACTATGGATAATTTAGGTTTATACGTTATGTTAATCGGTGGTTTTTTAGCGGCAGTAGTGATTGCAGTTATGGTTATTCGTGATCGGTAACTCCTTGAAATTCAATCCGAGAATATGAACTTTAAGCGTAAAAAACCAAAGTCAGCGCGAAGTGGCTGTTTACTTTGTAAACCCTGGAAAATAGAGGGAAACAGACCTTATGCTCGAACTATTAGTGATTTGAGAAGGTTTGGGATCGGACATCAGCATAAAATCACACGTCTGCAATCCGCGCATGATTCACTAAATCTGACGATTGATAACTTCTCTGCCTGTTAGTTTACGCTTCTGCTATACTCTTTACATAGTTTACTCAGGAGTTACGTATGCAAATAATTACTATTAACGAAGCTAAAATGAACCTATCAAAACTGATTGCCCAAGCGGCAAAAGGTGCTGAAGTGGTAATCAGCAAAAGCGGAAAACCGGTGGCTAAACTGGTAAGCGTTGTAACGCAACCCAAGAAAAGAACTCCGGGTTTACTCAAGGGAAAAATCTGGATCGCGCCTGATTTTACTGATGAAGATCAAACGATGAACCAGCTCTTTTATGGTGAAGAGTAAACGTTATCTTCTGGATACACATATATTTATCTGGTGGCTCAGCGACGACCCACGACTATCAACTTCCTACAGAAAGATACTGACACAAGGCGAAAATACTGTTTATTTGAGCATTGCAAGTATTTGGGAAATGTACCTGAAACAAGAATCGGGTAAATTGAAGTTTCCGAAAGAACTTGAAAAAATTATTGGTAAGACCGGTTTTGTCCTGTTGCCAATTTCTTTTACCCATCTGAGTCGTCTTTCACAATTGCCAAAATTACACAAAGATCCTTTTGACCGGATTCTGATTGCTCAGGCTCAAGTTGAGAAACTTGTATTTATAACTGATGATAAGAAAATACGGCAGTATCTATGACTACTGATGACCAGAATGAACAGTTTATCCACGTCAACGAGCACGATGTGATTATCGGCGCTATTTCCCGGAGCAAGGCGCACAAAAACCGCACACTGATCCACCGGTCAGTCGGCATTTTAATCTGCAACTGGAAAGGTGAGGTGTATTTACACCGCAGAAGTAGTACCAAGGATACTGATCCGGGTAAATGGTCGATCTCAGCGAGCGGCCATGTGACTGATGGCCAGTCGTATGAAGAAGCAGCCAAACGGGAGCTGTTTGAGGAGCTGGGGGTGAAAACTACGCTCACGTTCCTTGAGAAAAATATGATAGCTACCGCATACGAAACTGAAATCGCGGCTCTCTACCGAGGTCAGTTTGAAGGGCCGTTTCTTTTAAATATCCATGAGGTAGCTGAAGGCCGGTTTTTTGCGCCACCTATAATCGAGCGCATGGTGCGTGAAGGCCAGGTTGAGTTGACCACGATGTCTCTGGTAAACCTCAAACGGACACTCAAGATTTTGCCGGAACGGGTTGACCTGAATGTATATGTAGTGAAGACGTTTCCGGTTTCATCTCCTGCCCTTTAAAGCTAAGCTTTGTCGCAAAGCTTAGCTTTTATTCGCTCAACCTGATTCCAACGTTCTTCCCGAAACCCGCTTCTTAGCGGGGCGAGCAAGTGCAGGACAAGCTCTTATCAAGGAGAGGAAGTTTAAGGATGTATTGACAAGCCTGTAGCAAGTTCGGTACAATACGAATAAGGTTGAGGTCAACTCACATCTGTTCATGAGAAATTTACGCATCTACCCAAACTTAAAACAATTTATCCGTTGGCGTGCGTAATTTTCTTTTGAGCTTCATTTTGAGCTGACCTACCGGTCAGCTTTTTTTTGGTTCACTAGTTAACGATTCGCCGTAGGCGAAGAGTTTACGAGTGATCAATCCGCCTTAGGCGGAGCACCTTGTAAAAATTATTAGACAGATCCAACCGAAGCCATTTGGGCCCATGGCGTAACGGTAGCGCGCCTCGTTTGCAACGAGGAGGTTAGGAGTTCGAATCTCCTTGGGTCCACAAATGATTGTTGGATTGCTCAATTGCTAAATTGTTACAAACTGGAGAGTTGGTAGCAATTTAACCATTTAACAATTTAACAACAGTTTTGCTCATTAACAAGTTAAATTTTAGTTTTTTTACATCTTAAAATGTGATCCCGCAGTCCGCCAGTTGGCGGACGGAGGGATTAATTTAAAATAAAAAGACTACTCATAAGGCCAACAATGGATGCCTAGGCTTGTTTTGCCGAGGAAGGACGCATATGGCGGCGATACGCGTCGGGTAGGAGCCATACTCCTGTGATCCGGCGGTTTCCGAATGGGGAAACCCCTCCGATTCGTCGGAGAGCCAGTTGTAAAGATGACCGCAAGGTCGGAATAGTGACTGGCAGGTAAGCACCTGAACTGAAACATCTCAGTAAGGTGAGGAAAAGAAATCAGTAGAGATTCCGTAAGTAGCGGCGAGCGAAAGCGGAACAGCCTAAACCCCTCACCATTTGGCGTATAAATGCAGGTTATTCCGGTGAAGAGAATTTCTGTTATTTGTACATCAAATGGTGAGGGGGGTTGCGGGGCAGAAGTCGTGGGATTGACGAGAGATAGAAGAATTGCCTGGAATGGCAAGTCATAGAGAGTGAAAACCTCGTATTTAAAATCTCAAGTCACCCTATTCTGTTCCCAAGTACTACGGGATACGCGAAAGCCCGTGGGAATCTGGGTGGGCCACCATCCAAGGCTAAATACAAAACAAGACCGATAGTGAACGAGTACCGCGAGGGAAAGGTGAAAAGCACCCCGGAAGGGGAATGAAATAGAACCTGAAATTGTTGGCTAACAAACAGACGAAGTCCCTCACCTTTTTTAAGAAGAGGGTGGGATTTAAATTTAAAGAAGGCGAAGTCGTTTTGCTTTCTGGTGAAAACCAATGCCTTTTTGTTGAAAAAGGTGAGGGATGACGTCGTGCCTATTGAAGAATGAACCGGTGAGTTATCGGCTACTGCAAGCTTAACCCCTCACCATGCTCTTGAACAAAGTTACATCTTAAATTCGAGGATATGGTGAGGGGGGAGGCGCAGCGAAAGCGAGTCCTAATTGGGCGACCTAGTAGTATCCGGTAGACCCGAAACTGGGTGAGCTAATCATGAGCAGGGTGAACCCCGGAGAAATCCGGGAGAAGGCCCGAACTCGTCAAGGTTACAAACTTGTGAGATGACTTGTGATTAGGGGTTATATGCCAATCGAACCCAGAGATAGCTGGTTCTCCCCGAAATATATTTAGGTATAGCCTTCGTTTTTAATTTCCAGGGGTAGAGCACTGAATGGATTCGGTCCGCCTCGGCGGATCGACTTCAATCAAACTCCGAATACTGGAAATCCGAAGACGGAGAGTCAGAGATATACGGCTAAGCGCGTGTCTCGAGAGGAAAACAGTCCAGACTTCCATCTAAGGTCTCTAAATAATAGTTAAGTGGTTAAGGAAATCCGGAACTTAAAACACCCAGGAGGTTGGCTTAGAAGCAGCCATCCTTTAAAGAAAGCGTAACAGCTCACTGGCCGAAGTTTTGGGTGCCGAAAATGATCGAGGCTCAAACTATTTACCGACGATGAAGAGTCTCTCACCACTTGTGGTGAGGGATTGGTAGGGGAGCGTTCCAAATGCAGTGAAGATGTACCGTAAGGTGTGTTGGAGTGTTTGGAAGTGAGAATGCCGGTATGAGTAGCGTTTCAAGGTGAAAATCCTTGATGCCGCATGTCCAAGGTTTCCGAAGCAACGTTCGTCGACTTCGGGTAAGTCGGATCTAAGGCGAGTCCCTACATAGGGGGTAGCACGATGTATATGCCGTTTAAATTCGGCAACTTTGTGTAAATGATTAAGATACTAAGGATTGACAAAGGGAGATGTCTCCAGCCTTATAGTGATGTTGAGGTCTAAGCGTGTGAAGTAGTTTCGAAGCGGAAAATCCGTCGGAATGTTTAACTAAGCCGCAAATGCAATCTCACGAGTAATCAAGGGAAAGTGGAGTCACATTTTGCTTTCCGGAAAAAATTCGTAGTAAATTTACATAAATCCGTACCGCAAACCGACACTGGTGGACTGGTAGAGAATACCAAGGCAATCGGGTGAAAGTAAGCTCAAGGAACTCGGCAACATAAACTAGGCGTAAGCTATGCAAGATGCCTTCCCCTCACCTTTCTATTTCGAATCGATAAATTGAAAAGGTTGGAGATAGAAAGGTGAGGGGTGCAATTAACGATATCAAGCGACTGTTTAACTAAAACACAGCTCTCTGCAAAGCCGGAAGGCAACGTATAGGGGGTGACACCTGCCCAATGCTCGTAGGTCAAGAGTGGTGACTGCGTCCGCCATCTGGCGGACAAGGTTATTCCTCAAGCCCGAGTGAATGGCAGCAGTAACTATAACTGTTCTAAGGTAGTTCGCCATCTGGCGAATCGCTGCCTTAGTGAGGTAGCCAAACCTCTCTTAATATTCAATAGCCGAAATTGGAGATAAGAAAAATTGCGCTATATGCTGGAATAACTCAGTATCCAATAGTACCTTTTAAGGTAAAAATCTATTGGTGGAGTCAATCAGCAGGAAAGATTAAACTTTTCTAAAGGGAAGAAAGGAGCTCTGATCGACTTATAGAAAAACTTCTTCCACTTCACAGTCTTGTTTTGCTACAAACCAATAAGTAATTTTTCTATCTAATTAGATAGTTAGGAGTTACTTTTTTGAGAGCGTAGTGCTAGTGAAGTAAAATTAATGCTTGCTCAAATATCCTAATAAATCCTCAACGACTATACGCGCAAGATCTTTTCAATGTCATTCCGGACTTGATCCGGAATCTATATAAATTTGGATTCCCGCTTTCCCTACAAGAGGACTAGCCTCTGCGTGGGGTCGCGCGGGAATGACAGTTAAAGGTTAAGATATAGTCTGATCTCATAGGCGACTATGAGCTAACAAACTTCTGAGCGAAGTTCCTCGACAGGGGACATTCCACTGTAAAGTGGAAAAGAAAATTTGGCTGTATGCTGGAACATCTGATGAATTTTATGCTACTATGGTAACAATGTACCTTAGTGACAATGCAATAAATGCAGACAACCAGCAGGAAAGACTAGATCCATGGTGGATTGTAGGATTTGTCGACGGCGAAGGATGTTTTTCTATAAGTACTTTTAAAAATGACACTTGTAAAAGTGGTTTTCAAACTTTTCCTGAGTTTGTAATAACTCAAGGAGAGAAAAGCAAAAGTGCTTTAGAAGCAATTAAAATTTATTTTGGTTGCGGAGGATTATACATCAATCGTCGTTATGATAACCACAAGTATAATCTTTTTCGATATTGTGTAAGAAAAAGGGAACATTTAGAAAATATAATTATTCCTTTTTTCAAAAAGTATCCTTTACAATCTGCTAAACGTGAACAATTCGAAAGTTTTAGTAAACGTTTTTATGATCTAAAATCCTCAACGACTATACGCCAAGATCCTTGGTAAAACAAGGAATATGATATAGTCTGAACCTTAAAGCGATTTAAGGAGTTTGGCAGAAATGTCCAAACCTTCTTTGAAAAGAAGTAACAATATTGTGTCGGGTTGGTGTATGCGGGTCATACAACAACTTGCCCGATCCCGATTTAATCGGGAGCACTCGGGAACACTACCAAAAGTTAAACAAAGCTTTTTGAAGCCGAAACCTTTTAAAGAGTGCAAAATTGCGCTGTATGCTGGAATATCTGAGAATCTTTTGGTACTCTGGTAATATGCCAAGTAAAAATCCAAAAGTGCAGACAATCAGCAGGAAAGATCCCGCCATGCATTTAGATTCATTAATAAGGGCGGGAAATCCTCAACGACTATACGCGCAAGATCTTTTCAATGTCATTCCGGACTTGATCCGGAATCTATATAAATTTGGATTCCCGCTTTCCCTACAAGAGGA